>TARA_B110000211_G_scaffold69742_1_pt1 | contig 17201 bp, 30 predicted proteins | sample TARA_B110000211 | Tara Oceans TARA_B110000211 (sample SAMEA4397516) | marine metagenome | biome: Polar Biome; feature: [DCM] deep chlorophyll maximum layer (ENVO:01000326); material: water (ENVO:00002006), including particulate matter (ENVO:01000060) such as... | depth 30 m
ATTAAGAAACAATTCGGTGGATATGCTTCACCAGAAGTTGTGGAGTTACTACAGAAGAACCCACAACTAATTAAAGAAGGTCGGAAGAAAAAAGTAAGCATTGTATTTTCTGATCTTAGAGGTTTCACCCCATTGGGTGAATCGTTCGGAGATGATGTTAAAGGTTTGACAACAGTGATGAACAGTTACATGGATGCAATAACACAACCTGTGCTAGATGCCAACGGAATGATCATCAAATATATTGGTGACGCAACTATGCACATACACAACGCTCCAATCCCAGATCCCAGTCATCCAAAGACTGCGGTACAGGTTGGACTAAACATGCTAAAAGCAGTGGAGAAATTTAATGAAAAACTTATGGAACAAGGTAAACCGCAAGTCGGTATGGGCGCTGGTATTAATACTGGCATTGGTTATATTGGGGAGATGGGTTCTACAGCCAGACACTCCTACGATATCCTCGGAGACAGTGTCAGTACAGCCGCTCGACTAGAGAGTGCATGCAAAGGGTATGGGGTTCTGTTAATTGTGGGACCCCATACCTACAGCCTAACGCAAAATGATTTCTTTTATTTACAACTTGACAATCTTGCCGTTAAGGGTAAGACTGTAGGGTTAAAGATTTATACGGTATTAGACATTGACCTTAACAAACATGGTGTGGATATGCTCAATCACAACACTATGCACAACTTCTATGCAACACAGCACTTTGACGAAGCTATCTACATCTGTAAAGATATGAAGGGTAAGTTCGAAGGCAAGATGGATGACTATTATGACATCTGGATTGAACGTTGTGAGTATATGAAGACACAAGATCTCCCAAAGGATTGGGATGGGATCTTTAGAGCAACCACAAAATAAGACTTGACAGCTAAACTCCTTTGTGTCATATTAGTTATGAAAGCAAATAGGAGAGAATCATGTATGACGATAACGTATTTTCAGATCTTCACAAAGAAGTCTATGGCTTCCGCCCTCGTGGTGTAATCATGGATAACTGGAACTCAATGGCACCTGCTGAAAAGCAAGTTCGTTGGGATCAGCTTTGCGAAGAGTTGGCATCTAATGCTGAGTTTGATCGTGTACAAGAGTTGAAAGCTGTTGCACAGGTGGAGCAAGACATCAAAGCATACATGAAGCTTGGTGCCCCTAATCGTAAAAGTGCTCTACGTTGGATGACCCAAACTGAGACATTCTATAATAGTCAGTGTGTAGAAGGTTGGGTTTGGAAGCAAGGGATCTTGTTCACCGCCTACGGTAAGCGTTTGGTAACAGAACTTCTACAAATTGTCGAATATAATTAAATAGGGCTTGACATCTGATATCGAATCAGGTACAAAGATGGTATAGAAACAAAGAAAGCGAGACTTACATGTTTAGAATTCCTAATTTTTACCAAGACGAAGTATCCTTCCAAGAAGGTTGGGACACTATGAAACGCCATGGTCGTGGTGATACTCTTGAGGGTATGGAAGCTATGGATCGTTGTTGGGCAGAATACGTTGCAAGTCAAAATGATTTCTTCAACGGAAAAGTAGCTGTTGTAGCTTTTGAAGATGATGACGAATTCTTTGAGTACTATAGCAGTGAAGTAAATGCCTACAATGCTGTGTTCTCAAACATGCAACCAATGTTCGCTTAGGAGATATATTATGGAAACTTATACATTCAACGCATATGGGGTAACCTTTACTGAAGAGCACGGAACTTGTAGCCGTGCCATGGAAGCCGCCAACAAAGAACTCCTGTGGAAATTTGCAGGATCTAAAGATGGCGCATGGTTCCAAGTTGGGATCACTAATGCTTTTGATTGGGTTGAAGGAAACTTCTTCGATTAGGGGTTGACAACTCCGAATCAATATGCTATATTGTTTATATTAGTTATGAAAACAAGTGAAGGGAAATACAATGTCACATGAAGTAGAAATTATCGACGGTGTTGCTCAGATGGCTTATGCGGGCGATACGCCTTGGCATGGCTTGGGTACTCAGGTATCTAACGAACTCACTCCTGTTCAGATGATGCAAAAAGCGGGTCTTGATTGGAACGTCGAGAAGCACGATTCATTCGTGAACGTTAACGGTCAACAGATCAAGACAGGACAACAGTCCCTGATCCGTACATCTGATAACTCAGTTCTGACCAATGTTGGAGAGAATTGGAACCCTGTGCAGAACGAGACTGCGTTTGAATTCTTTGCGGAATACATTGCCGCAGGAGATATGGAGATGCATACTGCGGGATCGCTTAAAGGTGGTCAACAGGTATGGGCTTTGGCTAAGGTCAAGGAAAGCTTCGATGTCTTTGGTGATGATACAGTAGAATCATTCTTGCTGTTCTCCAATCCACACATGTACGGTAAGTCAATCGATGTGCGCTTCACACCTGTTCGTGTGGTATGCAACAACACATTGACTATGTCTCTTAACGCTAACGATAAGCGTGTTGAGAAGGTGTCACACCGTAAAGCTTTTGATCCACAACAGGCTAAAGAGCACTTGGGTATCGCACACGAGAAGTTTGAGAAGTATAAAGAGATGGCTCAGTTCATTGGATCACGCCGCTACGGTGCCGAAGAACTCATCAACTTCTACAACGATGTGTTCCCACACACTGACACTAAGCGTAAGGTTGCCTCAGTGAAGACAGTTGATGATCTGTCACGTCAAGCAAAGAACTGCTATGATGTGTTAGAGAGCCAACCGGGAGCCAACTACGCCGAAGGATCTTGGTGGCAAGCATTCAACTCAGTAACTTATGTTACAGACCACGTTCAAGGTCGTAATGCAGAAAATCGTCTCCACAGCCAGTGGTTCGGCGCAAACCAAAACCGCAAGATGAAAGCGGCAGAGAAGGCAGTGCAATACGCACTGGCTTCATAGGGGATAGGTTATGAAACTGATTATGGACAAACGTGATCCAGATCTATATGCCGAAGATGTTAGCGAAGCAGAGATGGTATCTCTGCAAGCTACTATCAAAACTCTTAACGTAGATCTTATGGATGACAATTTCGAACAATACCAATTCTATGTAGAGAGTATCGGTAATAAGGTGTTTATTCGCCGCAAGTAGATGGTATAAATAGTATCAACTTATCAAGGAGAAGTGAGTTGATATTAGCAACGCCACTAGAAGAACCAACAGGATCAAGAGCCTTAGATTACGAAACAAAGGTTTTTGATACCATGAAAGCCGCCATGATTGATGGATTAGATGTTGGTAGTATTAATGGTGCGGGGTTCAGTAACCAAGGTGCAGGAGATATTGAAGCAACTTACAGAGGTGAGCAATTCAATATTGAGGTCAAACTTGACATGTTTCCACAGATGGGTGGTACGTCTATACGAATAGACAGTAATGAAAAGACATGTACTCTTGTTCAGCCTGATGCGGTTGATGCTGATGCTATCCCATTCTTTATGAAAGCCGCTAAAGTGCAAGATGCTCCACTCAAGGTTTGGGTGGATTTCATTCGTAAACAAGAACCCAAAGAACTTCATAGCAAAGTGCCATATACGATACCATTTGGTTCGGTGACTAAAGAAGCTTGGATTGCCGCTAAGAATGCGGGCTTGTTAAAAGAAATGAATGCCACACGATCATTTCCCGATGCTAAGAACATTGCCAAGGCATACAATCGTAAGAATGTTTATTACATTCAGATTGGTGGCGCAGGTCTATTCTATCTTGGCAAAAACCCCCTGAGACTACCCATACCTGAGCTAAAAGGAGCTATCGACGTTGAGTTTCGATTAGGCGCATCAGGCAGTAAAGTACGCACGGTTGGTGATAAAACCTATCGTGTTGTTGGTGCTGGTTATCGTTGTCAGGGTAGATTGAAATCGCACGTCAAATCTAGATACAGCCTTGATAACGTCAAAGATCTTCACGAACTGTTTGAGGTAAAGAGCGTATGAAAATAGGATCCGTTTATTCGATACCATCTCAAGAGCAACTCTATGGGGTAGTAAACAGGACGAAGGCCGCACACAACATAGTGAGTGGTGTAACCGTACACCTGTCCGAAGAGTACCGCAAACTTCGGAAAGCACGTAAGGTTTTGCCTGTCGAATCAGTAAAAAATAGCCAAATTAAATCTTATAAATAGTCTTAACAACGTAAGATATGGGAACTTCTGGGAAAGATGACTAAAATGACATTCAAAGATAAGCTATTAGAGAACCTTAAATTCAAGGCAACTAATGAGAAGGACGATCCTTGTTGGGATAGTCACAAACAAGTTGGTATGAAGAAAAAGGGTGGAAAAGAAGTTCCTAACTGTGTGCCTAAAGAAGAGGTAGAAGTAGTACAAGAACTCACTGCCGCCGAAAAGAAGCTTGTCAATACAATGTATGACAAGAAGGGCAATCTTACCCCTATTGGCAAAAAGGTCATGAACCATGGCAAGAAGCAGGGCGACAAAGGATTTGTTGAGTCTGTAGAACTTGACGAAAACAAAAACCTCATCAAAGACTATGAAAAGTATATGTCGCAAGGTGGTAAGAAAGACCACAATGCAATTGATTACTTGATGTCTATGCCAAAGTATAAGCGCATGTCAAAAGACCAGATGGCAAAGGCCATCGGTGATGCGAAGCGTAAAGGCATCTTCAGAGAAGAAGTAGAACTTGATGAAATGACTTCTGCACAAAAGAAGAAGTTTGATAAGCTATACAAGCAAATGCTTAATGGTCCTGAGCACAGGAAGATTATGTCAAAGGCTGTTAATAAGGTTAAAGGGGATGATCAGTTTCACGCCTTGGTTAAGAAAACTGCAATGGAATCTGCTTTATCTGAAGCTATGTTGCGTCAAGTATCTGAAGCCAAAAAAGCTCCATACGAAATTTACCACAAAGACTTCTCTGGTGCTATGCAACACGCATATGCGTCTGCCAAAAAGAACTACGGAATTACCGTTAAGCCTAGTGAAATTGATGACAAGGTTGCTTCTGGCCCACGTAAACCAGGAAATGGTAAGACAAACAGCTATCGCCTAAAGGGTGACAAGGGTGCTATTCAAGTACAAGTCTATAACATGGGCAGTAAGTACGAATTGAATATGTACAAAGAATCTCTTGATGAGAACTTGAAGCTTATCAATCGTATTAAGAACTCTGGTGTTGTTAAGACTGGATCCATGTCAAAGGATACTCCAGCAAAAAAGAAAGCCGAAGCAGAACGCCGTAAAGAGTACAACGCTTACCAAAAAAGTAAACGTTAACATGAAAACGTTTAAGGCAATACGAGAAGCTCGTGGGGAAGATTCCAAGGGACACAAGATAGCAACCAAAGATGGTGCTGGTATGACCCCTAAAGGTGTCGCCGCCTATAGACGTAAGAACCCAGGAAGTAAACTCAAAACAGCCGTTACAGGCAAAGTTAAAGCAGGCAGTAAAGATGCTGGACGCCGCAAATCATTCTGTGCTCGTATGAGTGGAGTGAAGGGTCCTATGAAAGACGAGAAGGGTAGACCAACTCGTAAAGCAATGTCGCTTAGAAGGTGGAAGTGTTAAATGAAAACGTTTAAGTTGTTCTTAGAACGAAACTATGCCAAAGAATACGAAAACTATCAGGGTAAACCTGAGCAAATCGAGAAGAGATCTTCTCGTAATAAAGCTCGACGTTTGATGGCTAAGAAGATGAACGTCAAGGGGAAAGACGTTGGGCACAAGGACAATGATCCTTTGAACAACGATCCTAAGAACCTACGTCTTGAAGATCCGGGCGAGAACCGTAGAGAGCCACGCATGCGTGACAATCCTGTAGAAGAGGGTTATGATCCTAACGTACACCAAGAGGGTACACCAGAGGCTACTGCACGTGCAACGGCTATGATGTTTCCTAATGAAGAACTGGATGAGGTTCTAAATATCAAGCAACGCCGTGATCGGGGTATTTCCGCTCGTAAGAACAAGACCAAGATGGCAATGGGCAGACGTAAAGCCGCTAATAAGATTGCTTCTACAGATAAGTTGAAGAAACGTGCCCAAAGACAGGCTCGTACTCAAATGGCTCTTAAGATTGCTAAGGATGGTCCTAAAAAGGACATGACTCCAGCACGTAAGGCTGAGATCGAAAAGCGTTTAGACAAGATGAGACCACGTATAAATAATATAGCAAAGCGTATGATGAAAGATGTGCGTAAAGCAGAAATAGCAAGAAAACGTGGAAAGTAACATTTATGGCATTCGCATCATTTAGCCAGTTCTTAGTCGAAGAGGAGCAAGCTGTTCATTTTACTTTTGGTGAAATGAATCCTCCGACTATTGATCATGACAAACTATTGAATAAACTAGCGGCTAAAGCGGGTAGGAATCCGTATAGGGTTTACTTGTCACAAAGTCAAGACAAGAACAAGAACCCCTTGTTGTACAAAGAAAAGATTAAGTATGCTCGAAAGATGTTTCCCAAGCATGCTCGACAGATCATGGTCAACACTAAAGTTAAGAAACCTATAGATGTAGCAACTGTGCTATATGATGAGGGTTTTAAGACTGTTGTGATGACTGTTGGGTCTGAGAGGGTAAACGAATTCGAGATTCTACTACAAAAATATAACGGTGTCAAGGGTAGACATGGTTTCTATAACTTTAAGAAGATCACAGTCGTATCGGCTGGCGAAAATCCAGATTTAGAAAGTTCTAGCAAACAACGTGGAAGTGCGAAGGCCAATGACTTCACCACATTTTCACAGGGTGTACCCAAACCATTAAGTAATTCAGATGCGAAAAAGCTATTCAGCGATATTCGTAATGCTATGGGCATTAAGGAAGAAGCATCGTTTAGGCATCACGTAGAACTAGAGTCAGTCTCTGAAGAACGTGAAGCTTTTGTAAATGGAGATCTCTTTTCGCTCGGAGATTCCGTAATTATTAAAGAAAGCGATGAGGTAGGAACTATCTCAATGCTTGGTGCTAACTACCTAATTGTTGACACAGCCAAAGGACGAACACGTCAATGGTTGGAGTCGGTGGAGAAGGTTAGTGGTAAAGTGTGCGGACATGTTAAGGAAGATGTAGCCAAACCAGATACCAAATATTCATTTGCAAGTTTTATAACAGAAGCGGAATATCAAGGTAGAAAGGTTAAACTAAATGATCCGTTTAGAACCCCGAAGGCCAATAAAGACTATGGTGTGTATGTTAGCAATGATACTAGTGACATCACTCTTGTTCGGTCTAGTAATAACAATATGCAAGAAAGCAAATCCCTACCACCAGGAAATAAGTAATTGGTTCGTAAGACCAGAAGACCAAAGCAGTAGTAGTAACAATAACCTAAAAATGGGAAAAGCGGATTAATATGCCAGAGGATTTGCACAGATTGGATAGAATTGAAGCGAAGATAGATAAACTATCTGACGCACTGATAGCTATCGCACGAACCGAAGAGAAATTGATACAAATGGAGTTGAAGAACTCTGCAAATTATGATAGAATGAATAAGTTCAGTCAGAAACTGGATGATATAGAGAAGTCGGTTGCGGACAATGCCGCAACTGTAGGTCTCATTAACAAACTATTCTGGGTAGCAGTTGTTGCTATCTCAGGATCAATTGCCGCCCAATTGTGGATGTAAAAGGAAAACACACATGGAAAAAGATGTAATGAACAGATTGGGCGATGCATACGCAGAAGTCCAAGAAGCTACACTAAAGCAAAGAGCATTGGCTAAAGCCGCTAAAGATGCTCAACCAAAAGACAAGGTGTCTCTTAAGAAGGCACCGTGGGACAAGAAGGAAGAAGTTGAAGAAGATGCTTCTAACGACAAGTCCGATGATGGCGAAGGTCTAGATAAAGCAGATCCTAAAGCCGCTAAGAAGAAGTTCAAAGATCGTAAAGATAAAGATCTTGACAACGATGGTGATACTGACTCGTCTGATGAGTACCTTCATAAACGCCGTAAGGCTGTTGGCAAATCTATTGCTAAAGAAGAAGTTGAAGAAGGTCTTGAGGAAGCCAATAAAGCACCAAAGATCAAGCCTGACTTCCTTAAAGTACAACGTGCAAAAGATAAAGCGCATGCTGATGCTATGGGTCGCCATGTGAAATCTGGTCGCCGTAAGTCTCTTAAAGCTTATACCGAAGAAGCAGATGAAACTACTCCTTGTAGCGAATGCGATGGATCTACAGAGAACCATGCTAAGGATTGCCCAAAGAACCCTGATGTTGAAAAGGGTGGTGCTGGGAAGGCTGTTATGAATCCTAAAGCAGAAACCAAAGCAGAAACCAAAACAGAAAATACTAAGTGGACTGTATACAATCGTATCATGGAAAAGGTTCGTGGTGATCAAACTAAGAACTCTGTTAAAGCTATGGATCCAGAAGATAATCAATCTGGTGAAGAAAAGAAGTTTGTTGATGACCATGAGAAGATGGGCACGGCAGACAGGCAAGCAGATAAAGCCGATATTACAATTGCAATGGCTAAGAATAAACATGCTATTGATAACCCAATGAAAGCCGCTCCACTTCGTCCAGGCGACAATAAGCAAGGCGACTTGAAGGCGGATAAGCCAGAAGGAAGGATGTAAATGATTAAACCCCCACAATGGTGCTCAAAGGCAGTTCCAACAGTACGTGGTTGGAAACACCACGCACGTAGAGAAATCTTGAAGCCTATGCGCTTCACTCAAGAACAGGTAGACGAGTACATGAACCATATGAACGGTGAACCCGAAGTGATCGTGGAAGTTCCACAAACACCAGAACCTTCTATGTTGACTGAAGCTCCTGTTGCAGGCGACTTGGATAGTATGACTAAGGTACAACTTGAGGCTCTTGGGCGTCAAAATGGTATCGAACTTGACCGCCGAAAGGGTAAAAAAACTTTGATAGATAGTGTTAAGAAAGCAATTAAATTCTCCTAATCAAAGTGAACAATCTATGGAAATGCAATTAACTGAGGATAACATCCCACTATATGCCGCCAAGCATTACTACAATCCACTTGGTTCAGATCATGAGGAATTCATAGAGGACTTAAAACGACTTAAGTATATTAAGCGGTTGGTGAATAGGTATATCGAAACAGATTACCTAGCTGACCGCTTAATACTCAATCACTTGATAGTCATTCATAATGTGTTTGGTGTCACACCGGGTGTTAATATGTTGAAGATTAAACTGACGGATAGTCAGATGAGTGTGATAAAGCCATTCTTAGTTTTTCTAAGATACATTAAAAACGACGAAATAACAAATACGCCTATGGATCCACAAGTGGTCGAAAGGTTGAGGAACATCTAAATGGGCATTCTATCCAGAGCAGGAGATCTAGTATACACCTTGCGCTTTCTGAGGCTACTAACCACGCCTTGGGAAAACACAGGTGCATTCGAAGCAGGTCTTATTGACGGTTCGGGGAAAGTTATAAAGAAAGCAGTCACACCAGAAGACAAGAATGTTTATAATGCTTTTCATAAGCTCGTGTTCAACATCAAGAGGCTTTTGCCCGGAAAACGATTTGGCTCATATGCCGCCGCACTATTCCTTTTAAAGGAGAAGTATGGAGTAACCTGCTTTGACAAGATCCTCAAAGAGAGTGGGATAGATCCAGTTGATATGGTAGCAGAGTCCAGTGAGTGGTTTGTTTTGGAAAACAAGCAACTGTCTCCCGGAGTGTTTAGGGTGAACGGAAGTAAGGTAATCAACGAAACTTGTGATGAAGTTGTTATCAAAAGAGATCAAGTACGAATTAAAGAAGATACATTCCCTGTTGGCGAAGTTCTAGGATTAGACATCTATGAGGTAACTCATATGCGAACAGGTAAGAATATCTATATAACGGCAGGGGAACTAATCAGATGATTAAAGAAGATGCACCGACTAACTCTATCGCTCATGGTGGCGTGGACATGGCACCGAATGCATTGCCTAAGCCTAAAGAGATCAATGTAACTGACAAAAGACATTCAAAGAAGAAACAACCTGTACTGCTAAAGCGGTTTAGGAAGTTTGTGGAAGGATTGAGTTATGATTAAAGTATATCTATTTCTTATAGTCGTAGGGATTATGGGATCGGCTGGATATGGTGGTTACAAATACTACCTATGGAGCCAAGAAACTATGAATACTCTTCGTGAGAACAATGTGAAGCTAGAGGCCGTTACGGTCACACAAGCTAACACCATCAAAACGATGACAGAGAATGCGGAACGTAATGAAGAATTGAACGCAAACCTATCTAAAGCACTACAGAACTCACAGGTGCACTTGGACGCTTTGAGAAACAAGTTCTCGAAGATTGATTTAACTATGGAAGCTATAACAAACCCACAAGGTTTGGAAGAAAGGGTTGACAATGCAGTCGCTAAACTTATTAAAAGAATTGAAACTGAGACATCTCCTCCTGTTGACAGCACCGCTACTGCTGATTAACTGTGGTGCGGCGTCTCGACTAATCGAACCAAAAATCATTACACAGACAGAGTTTGTGGAGCAATCGGTGCCTATCCAAGCACGTCCCAAAGGTGTATCAATGCCACCTGTGGATTGGTATGTGGTTAACGGAGATAACGTTGAGGAATTCCTAGAGAGAGTTCAAAACGATACTGGACAACCAGTCTTCTTTGCTATTACACCTAAAGGATATGAAAACCTTGCCTTGGGTATTGGGGATCTACGCCGATATATCAAAGACACACAGGCTGTTGTAGGCTACTATGAAGAAGCTCTAACACCATCTGAGCCTTAGTGTCACATGTAGTACATTAATTTGATTATCTACTACATTTAGCTATTTACAAACTACCCAACATGCTATATACTACTACCAACTGGGGTGAGTATTCTCTCATCCCATTTTCTATGGAGACGCCGTTTATGTTGTTCGAAGAACAAATCTCACGAAAGCCTGATCAATACCCTTGGACTAAACAGTTCATTGAGGCGATTTGGAAAGGCTTTTGGACACCCGAAGAATTCAATTTCCGCTCAGACTATTCCCAATTCAAAAATGATTTAACCCCAGCAGAACAACAAGTTGTTGTCAAAACAATGTCCGCTATTGGACAGATTGAAATTGCGGTTAAATCGTTTTGGGCAGACGTAGGTAACAACCTACCACACCCATCAATTAAAGATCTAGGTTACGCTATGGCGAACTCAGAAGTCATTCACAACATGGCTTATGAAAAGATCTTAGATGTTCTACACCTCACCCATGTATTCGAAGAGAACCTCAATGTAGAGGTCGTAAAGGGTCGTGTAGATTACCTACGTAAATACAATAAAAAAGTATATGCTGATGACCGAAAGCAGTACATCTACTCAATTATCCTCTTTACATTGTTTGTGGAAAATGTTAGTTTGTTCTCACAGTTCTACATTATCATGCACATGAATCGCAACAAAGCGGTAATGAAGGACTGTGCACAACAAGTACAATACACACGTAACGAAGAGATGTTGCATGCTCAAGTTGGCATCAAGCTGATCCAGACATTGCGTGAAGAGTATCCAGAACTGTTTGACGAAGAGCTAGAAGAGCGTATCAAGCATGAGTGCATTGAGTCTTTGAAGGCTGAGAGTAAAGTTATTGAGTGGATTATGGACGGACACACCGCCGATGGTCTAAGTGCTGATATCCTAAAGTCTTTCATTGCGAAACGCATGTCAGATAGCATGGATTCGATTGGCATAGATAGCAGTGAAATCGTTTATGACGATGATCACATTAAGCAAACGTTCTGGTTTGATGAAGAACTATTTGGCGCAAACATGACAGACTTCTTTCAGAAGAGACCTGTTGAGTATGCAAAGGGTAAAGGCATCTCCGCAGACGATTTATTTTAGAGGATATATGATGGGTTTCGAATGGGCAAATGATGATTCACGGAAGTTTTTGAGCCGTGGATACATCGACGGTAATATGACCGTTGAAGAAAGAACAAGAAATATTGCACAAGCTGGGGAGAAATCTCTTGGCTTGGAAGGCACAGGATGGGCTGATAAGTTCTACGACTATATGAGTCGTGGCTTCTATTCATTGTCTTCTCCTGTGTGGGCAAACTATGCTACAAGTAAAGGACTACCAATCTCATGCAATGGGGTTAAGGTAGAGGACAACATGCCATCGATCTTAGCTAAGGTTGCAGAAGTTGGTATGCAGACTAAGATGGGTGCAGGCACATCTGCATACTTTGGTGCACTACGTCACCGAGGTGCTCCTATTAAGAGTGGTGGTACAGCCGATGGTCCTGTACACTTTATGAACCTATGGGAAACAACAGTTGATGTTGTGGCACAGGGTAATGTTCGTCGTGGATCCATGGCGGCATATCTTGATGTTGAATCTCCTGACATCATGGAGTTCCTAGATGCACGTGAAGAGGGATCCTCTATCATCAATCTAAGCCTTGGTGTTTGTATTGGTGATGAGTGGATGCAGTCTATGATCGACGGTGATCAGGACAAGCGTACTGTTTGGGCACGTATCCTACGCAAACGCCGTGAGAGTGGCTATCCTTATTTGTTCTTTAAAGATACGATTAATAATGCCGCACCAAAAGCATTGCGTGATCAGGGTATCAAGATTTGGGCATCTAACTTATGTTCAGAGATTGCACTACCATCTTCAGAAGATGAATCGTTTGTGTGCAACCTAGCATCTATGAACGTACTGAAGTATGATGAGTGGAAAGAGACAGACGCTGTTGAGACAATGATTTGGTTCCTTGATGCTGTCATGGAAGAATATATTGAGAAGACTGATGATGTTGCATTCATGGGTTCGTCTAACAAGTTTGCTCGACGTTGGAGAGCTTTGGGTCTAGGTCAACTTGGTTGGCATTCGTACCTACAGTCTAAGATGATCCCATTTGAGTCGTTTGATGCACACATCCTGACTGTTGAGATCTCTAAGTTCATTCAAGACCGTTCTTGGGCGGCATCTAAAGAACTTGCTATTGAATATGGTGAACCAGAAGGTATGCTTGGTTATGGTATGCGCAACCTGACTACATGTGCAATTGCTCCGACAACAAGTTCGTCTTTCATCTTAGGTCAAGTGTCACCTTCTATCGAACCATTGGCTTCTAACTACTTCACCAAAGACTTGGCTAAAGGTAAGTTTACATACCGCAACCCATATCTTGATGATGTTCTGACAAAGCATGGTAAGAATGATGATAAGACTTGGTTGGACATTCTGAAGCACGGTGGATCCGTACAACAACTAGACTTCTTGTCTGATGAAGAGAAAGCTGTCTTTAAGACATTCTCAGAGATTGCACCATTGGTCATTGTACAGCAAGCAGGTGCTCGACAGAAGTATATCGATCAGGCACAGAGCTTGAACATTCTGATCCATCCCGATGTACCAGCAAAAGATGTCAATGCTTTGATTATCGAAGGTTGGAAGTTGGGCGTCAAGACGTTCTATTACCAACGATCAGCTAACCCAGCTCAGGAATTGGTACGAGATATCATGAACTGTGCGGCATGTGAGGCGTAAATGGCGAAACCAATCAAACACGAATGTACGATCTGTGAAGAGGAAACTTTGATAGAAGTAATCTCAGGAGAAGTTCCTTGCCACTGTCCTATGTGTGGCTATCCAATCATTATGGAAGAAGAAGGATATGAAGAGTTAGAAGATGACTAAATAACACCGTAATGAAAAGGTGAATTATGTGGTTATTAGAAGATAAAGAATTTAAGCCCACCCCTGATGAGTTATCATCGTGGGTGGGTTTTGTGTATGAGATCCTTGATACCGCTAACGGTATGAAGTATATCGGCAAGAAGAACTTTTGGTCTACTAGACGGTTGCCACCACTTAAGGGAAAGAGCCGTAAACGTGTGATAGTAAAAGAATCCGACTGGATGGATTACTATGGATCCAATGAAGCAATCAAACAAATACTGACCGAACATAGTGGAGATCGTTTTAGACGTTCTATCGTGCGTTTGTGTGTCAGTAAGGGGGAAATGTCTTATATGGAAGCTAAAGAACAATTCGAGAAAAACGTACTTTTTGACCCTAATTATTACAATGAATTCATAGGGTTAAAGTGCCATTCAAAGCACGTTTCTCATTTAGCCCTGGAAATGATCAATGGTAGACGTTAAAAGAGCTAACGAACTGCATTGGGCGGTCAAGGGTCACCTGATCCCCAAGCAAAATGACTTAGATCAGATCGAAAAGATCTATGACAGTTACCTTAAACGCATGTGGGGGAACCATGAATACTGTTATCGGCTCACAGGCTTTGATGTTGCTTGGTCTAATAGACTAGAAGAAGACGCCAAAGAGATCGCTAAGGTGGCACGTCTAGGTTACGATTAGTCTTGACACCCCATTTGCTACATGCTATATTAGTTATGATAACAAATAGGAGCGATTCGAATGGGACTAAAACAAAAAATGTTTGTGGCTAAGTATAAGCTATATAATGACGTTACCAAGGAAGCTTACTTCTATACAGATAAGCAAGCTATGACTTGGGTTACTGAAGCTAACAGTACGAATCTGTTAGAGAGTTTCGTTATTGATCACCGTGATGTGGGAATGGAAGAGTTCATATGATATTAATTGATTATAATGCTGTTGCGATTAGTACGTTTCTAGCCTCAAAGATGTTGCCTGATGAGGATTCGATGCGGCACATGATCCTTAACCAAATCCGCATATATCGTGGAAGGTTTCAGCGAGAATATGGAGAGATCTGTGTTGTTGCTGATAATGGTACGAATAACTTTCGTAGAGAGATCTTTCCACAATATAAGGCCAAGCGTAAGAAAACTCGTAATGAGAGCAAGGTCGATTGGAATGAAGTGTACCGTTGTTCAGATCTTGTTCGTGATGACATTCGTGACAACTTTCCATACAAGGTCATACATCAAGAGGGCTGTGAAGCCGATGATGCGATTGCTCAGTTGTGTTACGAAACTCAAGAGTTTGGCAAGCACGAGCCTGTCATGATCGTCTCAGGAGATAAAGACTTTTTGCAGTTGCAGACGATGAAGAACGTTAAGCAGTATTCGACGGTTACTAAAAAGTTCCTAGTGGAGCCAAATCCACGACTATTCCTAGCTGATCACATCCTCAAGGGAGACTCGTCTGATGGTGTGCCTAACGTACTGTCTGATGATAATGTCTTTGTAGATGAGCGTAGGCAGAATACACTGACTGCCAAGAAGAAGGCAATGCTCATGGAAGATCCATCTGCATTGGGAGATGAAGTGCTTCGTAATATACATCGTAACAGAAAGTTGATCGACTTGAAGGAATGTCCAGAAGTTGTCAAACAAGATATTATAAATAACTACGATAGCCAAGATCCTACGGCAAATAACACCAAGGTTCTTAACTATCTCTTGACTAACAGATGTAGATTATTAATTGAAAGTGTAGGAGAGTTTATTTAATGACACTAGTATATGAGGTGCTTGAAGACCTAGTCAAAGCATCAACTAAAGAGGATCGTGTCGAGATCCTTAAGAAGAACGAATCTTGGCCTTTAAAGGACATCATTCGAGGAACTATGGACAGCACTATTGTGTGGAATTTGCCTGTGGGCGCACCACCATATACGCCCAACAAAAATGGTTCCGAACCATCCAACCTTCACCGACAGCACAAGAAGTTTGTTAACTTCATTAAAGGTGGTCCTGGGGACAACATGCCCCCTATCCGTAGGGAGAACTTGTTTGTAGAAATTCTGGAGTCAATTCATCCAGAGGACGCCAAACACGTGATCAATATGGTTAACCAAAAACGTGCAGTAAAAGGTTTGACCCGCAAGGTAGTTTACGAAGCATTTCCTGGTCTACTCAGGGATGCATCTGGCTAATGAATATCCATCCATAACAACTATAACAAAGGTCGTCTCACTTGTGGGTTGACCTTTTTTACTTTAAGGAAAACTTACTAATATGATATCAGCACAAATTGAACGTCTCAAAAGAGACAGTCGTGAGCTTACAACATATGGAAAAAAACTAGAGAAGAAGGGTAGAACCGATCTAGTTCATAAAATCATGTTAAAGAAAGAGTTCATCGATCAACATATCGCAGATGTAGTATCGGAACACGCTAAGTTTAATTAGGAAAAACGAATCGCTTGACACCTTTGCCTAACGTGTGTATAATAAAGTAACATTGTTAAGCAAAGGTGGAGAGTACCATGAATATCTTTATTGGTTCCGATATAACGTAGCTATATAAAAGCGTAACACATAATGGAAGCATAGCATGCCAGTATATACAATACGAGATACCAGTAGTGATGAAGAGTGGGACACAGTAATGTCTTGGTCTCAGCTTACAGAGTATCTATCTGAAAACCCCCTCTACACCCAAGTTTTATCTACACCCAAGATCCTATCTTCAGTTGGTGGTTCTATTGCCAAGACCTCTGATGGGTGGAAAGACTTGACTAAATCAATGCACAAACACGCAGGTCGAGAAAGCAAAATGAAAATATGAGCCGTAAACAAACGACTAAGAGCATGATCCTACGTTTAGATAATATGGCTGAATTTGAACCGATTACCGAAAACCAAGCATTAGCGTGTGAAGCATGGGAAGAGGGCGATAACCTTGTCCTGTCTGGATCTGCTGGTACAGGTAAAACGTTCCTAGCAATTTCTTTAGGTCTTGAAGAAGTGCTTGACAAAGAGACAGAATATGATAAACTAACGGTAATCAGATCTATTGTTCCTACAAGGGACATTGGGTTCCTACCAGGAAATGAAGACGAAAAGAAGCAAGCCTATGCCGCACCCTATTTGGGGATCCTGACTGAGTTGTTTCAAGACAACCAAGCATGGATGAAGTTACAAGCGTCTAACAGTGTTTCTTTTGAGAGTACGTCTTTTATTCGTGGTATCACACTAAACGACACAATCATTGTCGTTGACGAAATGCAGAACTTGACCTTTCACGAGCTAGATTCAGTTATCACTCGTATCGGCAACAACTGTAAGATTATCTTTTGCGGAGACTTTCATCAGTCGGATTTCCGCTTTGAGGACGAGAAGAATGGACTGCCCCCTTTCTTAAACCTGTTGGAGCAGATGAAAGACTTCACGACTGTAAACTTTGATTGGAAAGACATTGTACGATCAGGGATTGTACGAGATTATATTATGACCAAGGAGATGAACGGAGTAAGGTAATGGCTAAATTCGCCAGATATGATCCAAGAAATAAGAAAATGGGACGAAACAAGGTCAAGGCT
>TARA_B110000211_G_scaffold101072_1_pt1 | contig 17098 bp, 13 predicted proteins | sample TARA_B110000211 | Tara Oceans TARA_B110000211 (sample SAMEA4397516) | marine metagenome | biome: Polar Biome; feature: [DCM] deep chlorophyll maximum layer (ENVO:01000326); material: water (ENVO:00002006), including particulate matter (ENVO:01000060) such as... | depth 30 m
GCATTTAAATGGGCAGTGATATCATTATTTTCAAATGACTCCTCAGCAAGATCGCCCCCTAACAAAGTCATGTCAAAATCGTCAAAATTAATGTCGTATATTTTTGAATACACGCCGTCATTAGTATCTAATCTTGTGTGCGATAAATAGATGTAATTTTCACTTACAATGGCAGCAGGGTTTTCATTCACAGAGTCTTCACTGTTGCTAGTTTTACCGCTACAACCTAAAATGAATAAACTAACTATTAATATTCTCAATTCCGCGTACATATTTTGAATTTTTGGATAACCTGCAGTCAATCTCTTGTGACAATTGCCTACTTTCATCGTCGTATTCTCGTTTGTATTTTAATTCTAAAACAATATCAGTAAGTCCCATTTCAGACGTTTTATAATTTTTGAATTGAGGGTTATAAAAGAGCATATTATAATCGATCGTAATTCTAAATTTGCCACAGTCGGAAAGAAAGTACCGTCTTTCATAAGAGTTATACAAGGTAGGGGTTAATATTTGAAGTTTATTAAAAAATTGGGGAGCATCCATTGTGGCTATCTCCTTTACAAGCGTTTCATAAACCTTATCTACGGCACATTTTTCAATGTTCAGATTAAAATTATTAAGATTAAGAGAAACCTTATCACCAACATCACCAAATTTTTTTTTAATTTCCAGAGTGGGGTTGTTTATTTCTGAAAAATCGTCTCCGTACCATCGAAATCGATACTTTTCTCTAATATGGTCGCCCGAAACATTTTGAGTATAAAAGCTAAAACTTTGGTCATCTAAGTAGATGTTATTTACAGACCTTCGTTCATATATCTCGCTAAATCCAAAGCTATTTGATAGTACGGTATTTTCAATAATATCATCAACCTGCGATGCCGTGTACACAAATTTGCGTTCAAACCTGAGGTTTTGAAATACAGGTTCTGCTATGTTTTTATCTACTACTTTTTCCAAATTCATTTCCGTACATTTTATCAATTACATTGTTAGAAACAGTGGGAATTTCTACACTATCGATCCATAGTTTCGAACCCGTTTCTATGAGGTAATCAACTTCATTGTTTACAAACAGTAAATTGGATATATTGATGCTGGCGAAGCCATATTCGCTCTTTTTCTGAAAAGCAGATATCCCTAAACGGGTTTCTTGTATGGTCACTTCGGAAAGAGATACGGTTGAGAGATCTTTGCTTACAATACCAATTTCACCACCATGGACCTGAATTCCCTTACCGTTAATGGTACTTGCCTCTCCCGCACTAATGGCTTTATCGGAAGGATTCTTGATTTCTATTCTTTCAAGATATAAAGTTGAACCTGAAACGTCAATTGCATCATTCCCAGTATTTATAAACGTGCAATCGGTTAATGCACCGTCTACAAAGTCCCCGTCAAAGGCATCAGATTTTATGTTTTTAAATTGGGTCGTACTCATTGAAAATTGGGACCTGATAATGTTCAGTGCATCCTCACAACGGTTTTGCTCGAACACAGAATTTGTAATTACAACATTCGATTCATGAAAATTAACAGCACCAGATAGTTCCCACATATCATTCATGGGGTTTGAAAGATTGCTAAATGTGCAATAATCAACAATTGACGTCTCCTTTGCATTGGTGATAAAGATGCCTGCGCCTGTACTATCGGAAGAATAGAACCTAATAGGGTTGTTCAGTGTTCCCTGACAAATGATGTGTGAATACGACAGTAAATAAGCACTGTTTTTAAAGTCCAAATGACAGCCTTTTTCAATGATTACTTTAAAATTTGAAGGAATAATTAGATTTTGTGAAAGTTCATGATTACCCGTTTTAATGGTTATTTCGTTCGTTCTTGAATTCACCTCAACAAAATCAAATTCTTGATATGAAGTGCGAAACGAAGATGTGTACATCTCTATGTTTTCTTTTAGATCTTTATTCTGACCATAGGGTAGCACAGCATTTTTGCGAATATAATCTAGGCCTAAAATAGTATGCGTTAGACGCAACTTAGCCACATCTTGGGGATATCGAAATGTAGTCTTTTTGTTTTTTTTTGAAACAAAGGCATTTACAAACGAGGCTTTTAGAGAAAAAGTGATTTCCTTCTTTTCATTCGGCTTTACGATAGTTGGAGAAGACTTTTTATTCAGTTTTTTTCCATCCTTGTGCTCAAGGTTTAAAATTTCAACAGGAAGTGCTGACACATTGGTGACCACAATTGTTATTGATTGATCATCATACTCGCTCAGACTTGAGATAATCGCGTCAGCTGGATGAATGTTTTTTTTTATCATATTACTATTATGTTCTATGATGGAGGCATCTAAACTAATATTAAATTCCAAATTTAAGTTATTGATAATTTTATTCAGCTCCTTGTCATGACGATTCATCATATCTTTAATGAATTCAGAGCTGCTTACCAGCCTCAGTTTTTCCACTAACTTCTTTGAGTAGATAGGATCATTTTCAGCAAAAGGATAGGCAACCAAACCAGAAAGTTTTTGCCCGGAATTAGAATCGAACGAAATAGGCTCTAGCTTGCTTGTTATGGGGTTGTAATAGATCCTTAAGTTATGGTAATACAATCCGTGTTTCCCTCCAAATAAATTGCTTAGAGCAACAAAAGTTGTGAGTTTGTCAAGGTCAAAGGCTTCTGAAATTTTAATTCGACCTTCCCTAAGGCCTTCAAAAAGGTCTTTCGCAATAGTAAACTGCTTCTTTAGTTTGGGGTCTGAAAGCACCTTATTCTCATTATACACTTTTATAGGAGCGACTTTTGCAGAATGAAATACTTTAGATGAATTCCCATTAGGCAGTCTTAGCTGATATTGATTCGCTCTATCATTCCAGAGTAAAGATTCGTCAAAGGCCAAAATAATACCCTCTCGTTTCTTATTATTTTCAATAAGTATTTTGTCAAATGATTCTTCAAGTGCCATAATACCCAATGACATACGTCTTACATCCTCATCATTATTAACGAAAACAGAGGTCTTTACAAAATCGTAACGCAGCCCTATCAGATCATGTTCCTTAACGACCTTATTAAATAACCACTCCCAGGCATAGTTACGCGTTTTGGGATCTTGTATCGAGAATTTTCTCATTCCAAGCAAGGTTTTGCCACCCTTCATTATGACTCGGTAGGACCATTTTTTTTCGTCTTTCAAATGATCGGTCCAATCTCCCTTAAGCCTCACGCTTGCCTTCAGTTGTTTTTGACCGTTTATAGTAACTTTCGCCTTAACAAGATCCTCTTCACTTGTTAACAACACTCTATTAACGATAGCGTCGTCTCTTTTTTGTTGGATCTTCTTAAAATTCTTATCGGAAATGAAAAGCTTAATATGATCTAAATCGCTCGATATTTCAACTGACGCATTTAAATTAGGTTTCAGTCCCTCTATCCCTTTGGACCTTCCTATTTTTGGCAAGAATCTTCCAGTATTTATAGAGTCGATATCTTCAAATTGCACTATTCTACCTATGTAGTTGTCATGGATCAGTTGTTTTTTAAAAATATAGTTTTCCACACCACCATTATCTTGCATTGTAAAATTACCATTGGCCTGAAAATCTAAATTTAAAAACGGATCCAAATTACGGTCCACGAATTTGAGTGAATCTTTTAGGTACACATGCAGGAAGAACCTATCATCTCTTTCTCGTTGTGTTAGTGTTCCTTTGTAGACATAGATAATGTAAGGTGTCCCATATTCTTTGACTAGGTAAATGGAAAGTGAACCATCCTTGTATATTTGATGTTCGTCTTTTTCTACAAGATCACGGTAACCGTTAAGGCTGAGAATTTCTGTGGTGTTCTCCAGGTCTAAAGTAGTGTCGATAGGCCCTATTGGATGACTTTCGTTTAAACTGTATTTTGTAAAAAGCAGCGTTAAAATAACTAGCAGAGCGAGAATTAAATAAATAACACTCTTCTTTTTTTTACTTTTTTTTGCGATTCTCATAAGTAATGATGCTCTCGTGGTTCAAAGGCATAAGGATAAACCTTTAGGCCTCAGTATCTACAAAGGTGATAGTAATATTGTCGTTGAGTTCCAGTAACTTTTCATTCAGGTTACTTAACTGACTAATAGAAGAAATATTAATTAGGAAATTCATCGAAATATTTTCCTCTGAAAATTGCACTCTTTTTACACTTACCTGATTGGCGTAATCCATAACTATATCACTAACGGTTTGTGTTATGGTTGCTTTTTCCTCACCTTTCAAAGGGAAAGAAAGAAGCAAGTTCTGGGTGAAGGAGCTTTTTTTGTTGAGTTTGCTCAAGACCATTATAATAACACATAAAATTACAAATCCAATGAGTGTAGGCATTAGTTGATTTGCACCCATTCCTAATCCTAAGGCAATAGACATAAAGAAATAACCTAACTCTTCCGGTTCCTTAATGGCGGTTCTGAAACGCACAATCGATAATGCTCCCACCAAGCCCAATGATAGTGCCAGGGAAGATTTAACAATCGAAATTATTATAAACGTTGTTAGCCCAACTATAATAAGCACTTTGGCTAATTGAGATCTGTTAGAAATTGATTTTCCAAATTTTTTATATACAAAGGATAACAGAAAAAGCAAGAGACTACAAATAAGAATATTAATAACGTAGTTTGTTATTGAAAATGATTCTTCAAGATTTAATCCTAATTGATTAACTAATTCATCCATGCCCTGTAATGTTAATTTAAACTAGGCACAATAATACAATTAATTTTAGTTTTAACACCTATGAAATCACTAATCCAGGGCTTAATTTTTGTTTTAAAACGCATGAAATTAAATAGGCAGCGCCTAAGGTTTGACAAACTTTATATCGCACTAATAAAACATCTTTTAGGCAAAAATATAGACACAAACGGAGAGAGAATAAAGTATGCAAAGGTGTTAACGGAAGTATAAACTTTAGGTGTTGCAACATGGTATTAAAAAATTTAGATACTTTTGTGACCCAAACAAAAAATAGTATGGCTAAGAATTTAGTAATTGTTGAGTCCCCTGCAAAAGCAAAAACCATAGAAAAATTTCTAGGTAAAGATTTTAAGGTTTCCTCAAGCTTTGGTCATATTGCTGATCTTCCTTCCAAGGAGTTAGGAGTGGATGTTGAAGGAGATTTTACGCCAAAATATATTGTATCTAGCGATAAAAAGACCCTTGTTAAGGAATTAAAGTCTCTTGCTAAAAAAGCCGATATGGTATGGTTAGCGAGTGATGAGGATCGAGAAGGTGAAGCCATTGCTTGGCATCTTGCAGAGGAGTTAGACCTAAAAGCTGAGAAAACAAAGCGTATTGTATTTCACGAAATAACAAAAACGGCTATTTTAAAAGCCATTGAAAATCCACGTCAAATAGATTATAATTTGGTAAATGCCCAACAAGCGCGCCGTGTTTTGGATCGCCTCGTTGGCTATGAGCTTTCTCCTGTCTTGTGGAGAAAAGTAAAAGGAGGATTATCGGCAGGACGTGTTCAGAGTGTGGCCGTTCGTTTAATTGTGCAGCGAGAGAGAGAAATTGAAGGCTTTGTTCCAGTAGGTTCTTTTCGAGTAGACGCAGAATTTATTAGCAAGGAAGGAAATAAATTTAAGGCAAAGTTGCCCAAGAATTTTGAAACAGAAGCCAAGGCTCGTGAGTTTTTAATGAAGAATATGAATGCCAATTATAAGGTTTCAGATTTGTTGAAAAAGCCCGCGAAGAAATCCCCGGCAGCACCTTTTACAACATCTACCTTACAACAAGAGGCATCTAGAAAGCTATACTTTTCAGTAGGTAAAACGATGACTATTGCCCAGCGTCTTTATGAGGCGGGACTGATAACATACATGAGGACGGATAGTGTGAACCTATCCAATGATGCGAAGGACGCAGCAATAAAGGAGATCACGTCATCCTACGGAAGTGAGTACAGTACCCCTCGAAATTACAAAGGAAAATCTAAGAATGCGCAAGAAGCCCATGAGGCAATTCGCCCAACAGATTTGTCACGTAAGACCATTGACAATGAGTATGATCAGCAACGTTTGTATGATTTAATTTGGAAACGAACCATTGCCTCTCAGATGAGTGACGCGCAATTGGAGCGGACGAATGTGAAGATTGGGATCACTGCTTCAGAAAAAGTTAGCGAACAATTTGTCGCTAATGGAGAAATGATAAAGTTTGACGGTTTCTTGAAAGTGTATCTTGAAGGAACAGATTTTGAAGAAGAAGAGCAAGAAGGAATGTTGCCAAAGCTTGTTGTGGGCGACACCTTAAATAATGAATATATTACTGCAACCGAACGATTTACAAGACCTCCATACCGATATACAGAAGCATCATTGGTAAAGCAATTAGAGGAGCTTGGAATTGGGCGACCATCTACCTATGCGCCTACAATAGGCACGATAATTAATCGAAATTATGTAGAAAAAGGAAGCGTTGAGGGTGTGGAGCGAAAATATTCACAGATCGTTTTAGAAGACAATCTTATTAGTGATAAAGCCCTTAAAGAGACCATAGGTTCGGATAAAGGAAAATTAGTTCCGACGGATATTGGTATGATCGTAAATGATTTTTTAGTGGAACATTTTTCATCCATTTTAGACTATAATTTCACAGCGAAGGTAGAGCAGGATTTTGATGATATCGCCGAAGGGAAGGAAGAGTGGAAAAAAATGATGAAAGACTTCTACGGTAATTTTCATAAAAGAGTCGAAGAAGTTTCTGAGCATGCAGAACGAGAAAGTGGGGAACGGATATTAGGCGAAGACCCGCTAAGTGGAAAGACCGTTTTAGTGCGATTAGGGAAATATGGTCCGATGGCTCAAATTGGAGCTCCTGATGATGAGGAGAAGAGATTTGCGAGTTTACGCCCCGATCAACAGTTGCATCAAATTACCTTTGATGAGGTGATGGATCTTTTTAAACTTCCAAAAGAGCTGGGCTCATACAAAGAGGAAGAAGTTCAAGTAAACAACGGGCGTTTTGGTCCCTATGTGCGTTTTGGTAAGAAGTTTATCTCACTGCCAAAAGGAATGGACCCTCTTAAAGTGGACATGACCATTGCAAAACAATTGATTGATGAAAAAGAAATAGCCGATGCGCCAGTATATGTGCACGAGGATTTGCCGGTTCAAAAGGGAACTGGAAGGTTTGGCCCTTTTATAAAATGGAACAGTATGTTTATTAACGTCAATAAAAAGTATGACTTTGACAATCTTACCGATGCAGATATTATACAGCTTATTGAAGATAAAAAGCAAAAAGAAATAGACAAGTTAATTCACGATTGGCCAACGGAGGGTATTCGACTTGAAAAAGCACGCTGGGGGCGCTTTAACCTAATCAAAGGAAAAACGAAGATAGAGTTGCCAAAAACCACGAATGCTGCTAAAATGACATTGGATGACGCCCTAGCTCTTGTGGCTAAGAAGTCTCCTAAAAAGAAGAAAGCTGTAACAAAGAAGAAAGCTCCAGCTAAAAAGAAAGCTACGGCCAAGAAAAAATAATGATCGAGTTTTTATCACCTGTTTCCAAATCTGTTATCGTCCATAGAGAGATCTTGCCTTCTGGGGTTTTAGGTAAACAGATTCTAATACATGCTGAAAAAGGGAAAATCCCAGATTTGAAGGATGTAAAAATTGCCATTCTTGGAATCAAAGAAAATAGAAATGATGTCGATTACATTGGAACTTCTATTTCTTTTGAAGCCTACAGACAGGAACTTTATTCGCTGTATCCGGGGAATTGGAGTCATGCCATTGTCGACCTCGGAAATATTGAGAATGGAGAGACCGTAGAGGACACCTATTTTGCTGTTAAAACAGTAGTAGCGGCCTTGCTAGAAAAAAATATAATTCCTTTGATATTAGGAGGGAGCCAAGATCTCGCCTACGCGCAGTATAGAGCCTACGATAATATAGGTGAAATGGTGAACCTTGTGAATGTGGATAACAAATTCGATCTAGGTGATTCTGAGGCCAATATATCAAATCATTCCTATATGGGTAAAGTAATAGTAAATGAGCCCTATAATTTATTCAATTATTGCACGCTGGGCTATCAGTCCTTTTTTAATCCTCCTGGGGAGATTGCATTGATGGAGAAATTATACTTCGATGCATATAGACTGGGTGAGGTTTCTGCAGATATTACGTTGGTCGAGCCAGTTATGAGGGATGCCGATCTTGTGACACTAGATATAAACGCAATAAAAAGCTCAGAACTAAGTTATAATAATGCGGCTAGTCCCAATGGATTCGATGGTCGTGAAGTTTGTGCAATCTCGAGATATGCAGGAATTAGTAATCGGGTAAGATCTTTCGGGATATATGAATTGAAAAGTTTTAGTGATGCGAGAAGCGGTGCTATGCTGGTTGCGCAAGTTTTATGGTATTTTATTGAGGGAATTAATTTTAGAGTTGCAGATGAAGATTTTGATGACGAGAGTCAATACACGACTTATCAAGTCCCAATTGATGATGATGTCTTAGTGTTTAAAAAGAGTAATAAAACAGGACGATGGTGGATAGAAATGCCATTTATTTTACATGAGAATAATAAATCAAAAAGAAGAACGTTATTACCTTGCACTTATGGCGAGTATTTGAGTGCATGCAATCAGGAAGTTCCTGAACGATGGTTTAAGGCCCGTCGAAAAAACGAAGTATAACCAAACTAGAAACGAAAGCAGATTTTTAAGGGATTTTAAACAAAACCTTTGTTTATTTAAAATTTTAATAATAGGTTTACCTTCTTGAATTTCGAAAAATTTAACCTAAAACACCTATGAAGAAGTTTATTGCATTTATTGCGATTATAGCCTTTGTTTGCAGTTGTAACTCTGGAGACAGAGGAGAACTTGTTGGAGCAAAAGGTAAAAAGTGGTATCCAGAAAAACCATACGGCATGACGCTTGTTCCTGGTGGGTCTTTTATTATGGGTAAATCTGATGATGATTTTGTTGCTGTAAATGACGCGCCAACAAAGACCGTTACAGTGCGCTCTTTTTATATGGACGAAACAGAAATCACAAATGCAGAGTATCGTCAATTTGTGGAATGGGTACGAGATTCTACCGTACGATTAAAATTAGCCATTATAGCCGATGAGATGGGAGAAACACCAGGTGATGGTGGTGTTGGCGAGTTTGCCTTCATAGATCAAGAGAACGAGGAGATGACTCCATACGACCAATATATGTATGACAACTATTTTGGCATGGGTGATGATTTTTATGCTGGAAGAAAAGTAAATAACAACATTGATTTAATTTGGGACACTGCAGAGTATCCAGATGAATTTTATGCGGAAGTAATGGATACAATGTACATTCCAACCGAGGAGTCTTACAACGGCCAGCGTACTATTGATGTTACCAAATTGCTCTTCCAATACACTCAAATGGATATCGAAGGAGCCGCTAGAGACAAAACCAAGAGAAGAAAAGATTTTATTAAGAAGGACACTGTAGCCATTTATCCAGACACAACAGTTTGGATAAAAGATTTCAATTACTCCTACAATGAGCCCATGCACAATGATTATTTTTGGCACGAGGCCTATGGAGATTATCCTGTGGTAGGTGTCGATTGGAAGCAAGCAAAAGCATTTTGTGCTTGGAGAACACTTTACAAAAATTCACATCAGAAATCTAGAAACCGTAATTTTGTAAACACATTCCGTCTTCCAGGTGAAGCAGAATGGGAGTATGCGGCACGTGGTGGTTTAGCTTCTGCAACATATCCTTGGGGAGGCCCGTATGCTAAAAATGACAGAGGTTGTTTTATGGCAAATTTCAAGCCGTTGCGAGGAGATTACGCTGCAGATCAGGCATTGTATACGGTAGAAGTTAATTCTTATGAGCCGAACGATTACAATCTATATAATATGTCAGGGAACGTATCCGAATGGGTAGCGTCTTCATACGATGCTTCATCTTATGATTACACTTCAACGATGAATCCAAACGTAAACGACAAAAACAATGCCCGAAAGGTAGTACGCGGAGGCTCTTGGAAAGATGTTGCTTATTTTCTTCAGGTGAGTACAAGAGATTATGAGTATGCAGATTCTGCAAGAAGTTATATTGGCTTCAGGACTGTCCAGGATTATATGGGTACTGATGTTACCCTAAACAAAAACTTTGGAGACGCCCGTTAATCTAAAAATAAAAATAAACTTAACTTAAACTAAAAACTAATTATGGCACAAGCAAAATCAACGAAGAAACTTTTTAACATGGCTTACGGCCTAGGAGCATCTATTGTTATTATGGGAGCGTTGTTTAAAATACTTCACTGGGAATTAGGTCCACTTAACGGAGGGATACTTTTGGCAGTGGGTCTTATTACAGAAGCAATTATTTTCGCAATTTCTGCTTTTGAGCCAGTAGATGATGATTTGGATTGGGCACTAGTATACCCTGAATTATCCGGGGGTAGGTCATCAGATAATAAAAAGAAGTCTGAAGACCCTGAAGGGATTCTATCTAAAAAACTAGATGAGATGCTAAAAGACGCAAAAATTGATGCTGAACTAATGATGAGTCTTAGTGATGGAATTAGATCATTTGAAGGTGCAGCAAAAGAGATGACTCCAACAACGGAAGCATTGGGTGCAACCAAGAAATACAGTGAAGAGATGGCATTGGCTGCGGCACAAATGGAATCGTTGAACAGTTTGTATAAAGTACAGGTGGAGTCGACAGGACGACAGGCAGAAGTAAACGAGAGAGTAATGGAAAATGCCGAGCAACTAAAACAACAAATGGAACATTTAGCTTCGAATCTTGCTTCATTGAATGGAGTGTATGGCGGTATGTTATCTGCTATGAGCTCTAAGAACTAGGATAGTTTTCAACTAATAATAATTTTTAAAAGAAAAAAATGGCAGGAGGAAGTCTATCCCCAAGACAGAAGATGATTAACCTAATGTATTTGGTTTTCATCGCTATGTTAGCATTAAATATGTCCAAAGAAGTGTTATCTGCTTTTGGATTATTAAACGAGAAGATAAGCAATGCAAATGTTGCTACAGAAGAAAGAAATACAGCGTTCATGGCCGGACTCGCCACAAAAGCAAAAGACGAACCAGAACAATACGCCGCAGTAAAAGATCAAGCGGATATAGTTTCATCAATTTCTGAAGAATTAGACAATTTTATATCAAACCTTAAATCGGAATCTATAGCGAAAATAGAAGATCCATCAGATTATGAGGTCATGGATAAAGCAGACTTTTTTGATAAGCGCTTTTTTAATGGAGACAATTATAAACCAGAAGGAGAAGCTTTTATCGCTGCAATGAATAAGTACAGTAGTGAAATGAATGCTGCGTTACCTGATAGCTTATATCCAAATATCAAAAATGCAATAAGATCGAATTTTTCGACTAGCGAAGTTGAAAATCGTGATGGTAAAATGATCGAATGGTTAAATTACAACTATGAGGGTTTCCCTTTAGTAGCGTCTTTAACAAAACTTACGCAAATTCAAGCAGACATAAAAACAACGAAGAGCGAGGTGCTTTCAAAAATGTTGGCTGGAAAGCAAGCAGCATCTTTATCCTTTAGTAATTACTCTACTTTAATGAACGCCTCCAAAACTGCCTACTATACTGGTGAAACATTCGACGGAGCAATTATGTTAGGTCGTACGGATGCTAGTACACAACCAAAAAGAGAGGAGTTAACCTTGGATGGAAGAAAGCTTGTAAAGGATACTGATTATATTATTGTAGATGGGGCCGTGAAATTACAGATTTCTGCTGGAGCTGCTGGTGATCATAAGATTGAAGGTTTCTTATATTATGGTGAAGGAGGAGACGAAGTTGAGGTTCTTGTTAATACAGGTTTTGCAACTATATCAAAGCCGAATTCGGCGGTAATTGCAGCAGATAAAATGAATGTGGTGTATCGTGGAGTTGTAAATCCAATGACTGTCTCTATTCCTGGTATTCCAGACAATAAGGTGACTGCATCAGGAGCAGGTCTTGTTAAAGTTTCTGGAAGTAAGTATAATATGAGTCCAGGAAAAGGAAGAGAGGTTACGATTACTGCGAATGGAACATTGCCCGGAGGTGATAAGGTTAGTACGCCGGCTACGTTCCGTATCAAGGACATACCAAGACCAACAGGAACCATTCGTGGGGAAGATGGTGATGGTGGATGTGTACGTATGCAACGCGAAGGTATAACCAAGTCATCAATAGGAGCGGTGCTTCAAGATTTTGATTTTGATTTAAAATTGAATGTGACGGGCTTTAGTTTTAAAGTTTCGGGACAACCAACAGTGAAATGTAATGGGTCGAAATTAAGTTCACAAGCAACGAGTGCTTTGAAAAGGGCTAAGCGAGGAGAAACAGTTCAAATATTTGATATAACAGCGAAGATCGCTTCAAATTCGGGATATAAATTAAAGAAGATATCCCCGATTTGTATTGAGTTAACAAACTAGTATAGAATACGATATGAATTTTAAAAAAGTGGTTTTAAGTACAGTTGTTGTATTGTTAGGAACGTTTGGTGCGCAGGCTCAAATTAACATTCTTAATGCTACCACTCCAGATGAAATTGGAAAAAAGACTGTAGATCAGCTCTCCTATGACAATGACAAACCGCTGCCGTATGGTTATACGGATGAACGTGATGTTTTATGGTCTAAAGCGACATGGGAAATAATTGATCTTGACGAGCGAGTCAATTTTCCGTTGTATTATCCAATTGATACAAATAATATAGGCGCTGAAAGACGTTCGTTATATGATGTTTTAGTAAAGAACATCAAAAACGGAAAGATTACAGATATCTATGCCGACTCCTACTTTACAGAAAAGCGAAGTTTAGGAGATTTGGATGCTTCCTTAGTGTATCGAGATACTACAGATTTAGGTATTGATCAACTGAATGCAGGTGAGGCAGTGGACGCACAATACATAAGAGAGTTTACTTTAGATGCTGGAGATATTGAGGAATGGAGAATACGTGGGTATTGGTATCTAGACAAACGTCAAGGCGAATTAAGATATCGTTTGCTGGGTATTTGTCCGGTAGCGGGTGAAGCGAGAGCTAAGGCATTTGAGGATGACGGTTTCGACAATAAAGTAGAGTTATTTTGGGTTTGGTTTCCAGGAGCAAGAGATGTATTGCATCAAGCAAAGGCATTTAATAGAAAAAACACTTCCCAGCCAGTTTCATTTGACCATTTGCTCAACTCAAGGCGTTTCCACGGCGTAGTTTATAAAGAGGACAATGTTCAAGGGGATAGAGGAGTAAACGATTATATTAACGAAAACTCCCTGATGCAGTTAATGGAATCGGAGAGAATTCAGGATGTAATTCGAAACATTGAAATTGATCTCTGGAACTACTAATAGCTTTAATTTTATATAATTTAAACCCTCCTTGGCTAACGTTTTGGAGGGTTTTTTTATGAATCTAAGGACGTTTCGCCTAAAGCGTTATTAATTCGTTCTATCTTTGTCTAGTGAAGAAAGTTGATTATATAATTGTTGGATTAGGAATTGCTGGAATCAGTTTTTGTGAACAGCTAGAGAAACACAATAAGAGCTATTTGGTAATTGATTCGGGTAGCAATGCTACCACAAAAATATCTGGAGGTGTTTTTAATCCGGTCGTTTTAAAACGATTTACAATTGCTTGGAAGGCCAAAGAAGAAATGGCAAAAAGTCTTTTGTTTTATAAAGGGCTTTCAAATAAATTAAACACTCCCATCGTACATGAAACTTCGGTGCTTCGAATTTTAAATAGTGTTGAAGAGCAGAATGATTGGATGGTTGCTAGCGATAGGATAGAATTGTCACCTTATCTAGATTCAAAGGTTTTAAAAAATAGAAACCCCAATATAAAAGCACCTTTTGGCTTCGGAAAGGTAAAAGTTGCCGGAAGAATTTTCCCTTCTCTTTTATTGGAATCATACAGAAACTATCTTCAAGAAAAGAAACTGCTTATTTCAGAAACATTCGACTATGAGAAACTTTCCGAAGAAAAAAACACCGTCTGTTACAAAAACATTGTCGCTGGAAAGATCTTATTTTCAGAAGGAATCGGTGGGCTAAAAAACCCTTTCTTCCCCAAAGGACCTTTCGCAGGAGGAAAAGAATATTTTATTCCAAATAAAGGAGAGTATGTTCTTATAAAGGCTCCCGAATTGAAGCTTAAAACCCTTTTGAAAGGACCTGTATTCGTTATGCCATGGGGAGAAGATGTCTATAAGGTAGGCGCCTCCTATAAGCGTGAGGATGCAAGCGAAGGAATTACCGAAGTATCGAAAGATATTGTTTTAACCAAATTAAAAAAAATGATTGCCTGTGATTTTGAAGTGGTGGCCCAAGAAGCTGGAATAAGACCAACCACTAAAGATCGCCGACCATTTTTAGGCTCCTTGCTTAAAAGTCCAAATAAGGTGTTTTTTAACGGCTTAGGCACTCATGGCATAATGAATGCTCCCTTCCTTGCTGAAATCCTGTACGAGCATCTAGAAAACAGTCTGGAACTCCCCAAGGAGATGGACATAAGAAGATGCGTCTAAAGATATATTTGAAACGGCATGTATCTCCGACACTTAGAGTCGTTAAGCCCACCAAATAATGATGCTTTATCACCCTACCTTATTAGGGTCGAATTTAAAAAATAAGTTAATCCAAATATTTCGCGAAATTCTTGTAATGACTGGGAGTAAAATAATGAGGGTTAAAATGATTGCCATAAAAGTGAGATTTCGACTTAGGCCAAGAAGTAAATAGGCGATTGTAAATGCAGCCACAGCGATGGCAACACCTACGGCATAACTCACATACATTGCGCCATAAAAAAAGAAGGGCTCAATTTTATACTTTGCACCGCAGTTTGAGCAACGCTCTGGCATCTTTAAGGTGTCTTTAATGACGTATGCATTCGCGTTTTTGTAGAGCTTTCCCGTATGGCAAACGGGACAAGTACTGGTAAAAATACTATATAGCTTTGAACCTCTCATATCATTTTTTTAGCGTTACAAAATTAAGCATCTTTGCAAAAATCTTTGCTACAATAGTTACATAAATGCTGAACATTCACAATCTTTCCGTTTCCTTTCAGGGAGACTATTTATTTGAGAAAATTACCTTTCAACTTGGTGCCGGTACCCGCGTAGGTTTGGTGGGTAAAAATGGTGCTGGAAAATCGACTTTGCTAAAAATTATTTCTGGAGAACAAGAATATGATGAGGGAGCGATTGCAATGGACAAGGAGACCTCAATAGGCTTTTTAAAGCAAGACATCGACTTTGAAAAAGGGCGTTCGGTACTTGAGGAGTCTTACGAGGCGTTTAAGGAAATTAAGTCTTTAGAGAAGCAACTCGAGGAAATCAATATTCAACTAGCCGAAAGAACCGATTATGAAAGTGAGAGCTATCACGATTTGATGGTCGATCTAAATGAAGTACAGCATCAGTATGAGATTCATGGGGGTTATAATTACCAAGGTGAAACTGAGCGTATTTTGCAAGGATTAGGATTTCAACGAGAGGATTTTGATAAACTAACAGAGACCTTTTCTGGTGGTTGGAGAATGCGAATCGAATTGGCAAAACTCTTACTGCAGAACAATGATATTCTATTGCTCGATGAGCCAACCAATCACTTGGATATTGAATCTATATTATGGCTTGAAGAGTTTCTAAAGAACTATGCTGGGGCGGTAGTAGTGGTTTCTCACGATAAAATGTTTCTAGATAATGTTACAAATCGAACGATAGAAATTTCGCTAGGAAAGATCTACGATTACAACAAACCCTATACACAGTATTTAGTTTTAAGGCAAGAGTTGCGCACCCTGCAGCTTGCCTCACAAAAGAATCAGCAAAAGCAGATTGATCAAACAGAAAAACTTATAGAGAAGTTTCGTGCCAAAGCAAGTAAAGCAACGATGGCGCAGTCTCTTATTAAGAAATTGGATAAGATAGACCGCATCGAGGTAGACGAAGATGATAACAGTGTTATGACCTTACATTTTCCAGTGTCAATAACGCCAGGAAAAGTGGTCATTGAGGCAGAAGGTGTTTCAAAAAACTACGGAGACACCGAAGTTTTAAGAGGCGTTGATTTAATGGTAGAACGCGACAGTAAAATTGCGTTTGTTGGACAAAACGGGCAAGGAAAATCGACACTTGCCAAGATTATTGTGGCTGAGATTCCTTTTGGTGGTGTTATGAAACTAGGTCACAATGTGCAAATCGGTTATTTCGCCCAAAATCAGGCGGATTATCTCGACGGAAGCAAAACCGTACTAGACACAATGATTGATGCAGCAAATGAAAAAAACCGATCGAAGGTTCGGGATATTCTAGGGTCGTTTTTGTTTCGTGGAGAAGAAGCCGATAAATACGTTCGGGTATTAAGCGGGGGAGAGCGTAATCGTTTGGCACTGGCAAAACTGTTATTGCAGCCGTTAAATGTTCTGGTGATGGATGAGCCAACAAACCACTTGGATATTAAATCGAAGAATGTTCTTAAAGAGGCGCTTAAGAAGTTTGAAGGGACCCTTCTACTGGTTTCTCACGACAGGGACTTTTTACAGGGCCTAACTAATAAAGTATACGAGTTTAAGGATCATAAAATCAAAGAATACCTCGGGGACATCGATTATTTCTTAGAACAACGGAACCTTGAAAATATGCGCGAGGCTGAGAAAAGAACTGTAGTGGCTAATGGCGCGAAATCGAAAACAACCTCCAGTAAGCAGGAATACGAAAATCAGAAGAAGCAAAAGTCTTTGACGAACAAACTCAGTAAAACGGAATCGGCGATTAGCAAACTAGAAAATGAGATTAAGGATATAGATCTTGCATTGGCTTTGCATTACGATAAAACCATTGCGCAGCCTCACTTTTTTGATAAGTACCAGGCGAAGAAAGAACAACTTGCAAAATTATTTAAAGACTGGGAAAATGTTAGCCTAAAGCTAGAATCATATGCATAGTTGTATTTGTAGTTTTAAGTTAAATGTACGCTTCGAATGCACAGATTACTTTACTGAATGCCCAAACCCACTTAAAATTCTGCTAAATACCCGGCAAAATTAGTGGAACTTCAGTTACTGCAACTTA
>TARA_B110000211_G_scaffold1984_1_pt1 | contig 17098 bp, 18 predicted proteins | sample TARA_B110000211 | Tara Oceans TARA_B110000211 (sample SAMEA4397516) | marine metagenome | biome: Polar Biome; feature: [DCM] deep chlorophyll maximum layer (ENVO:01000326); material: water (ENVO:00002006), including particulate matter (ENVO:01000060) such as... | depth 30 m
TGACACCTGGTTTTCTTCTGCTCTTTGGCCTTTCGCTACACTTGGTTGGCCTGCAAAAAATCAAATTTTAAAAAAATTTTATCCAACATCCGTATTAGTTACCGGTTTCGATATTATATTTTTCTGGGTAGCCAGAATGTTGATGATGGGAAGTCATTTTTTAAAAGACACGCCTTTTAAAAAAGTTTATGTCCACGCTCTTGTTAGAGATGAAAAAGGACAAAAAATGTCTAAATCAAAAGGCAACGTTATCGATCCTTTAGAATTAATTAATGAGTATGGAGCAGATCCGTTGAGATTTACTCTAATATCTATGGCTTCACCTGGAAGAGATGTAAAGTTATCTAAAGACCGTGTTGTTGGTTATAGAAATTTTATTACAAAAATATCTAATGCAAATAACTTCCTAAAATTAAACAAATGTATCTACAAAAAAAATATCAACAATGAAAAAATTAAATTAAAAATTAATCAGTGGATTTATGCTGAATTCGAAAAGACTACAAAGCTTGTTAATACACATATAAAGAATTTTCGATTTGATGAAGCGAGTAAAGTTACATATAATTTTGTTTGGGGCTCTTACTGTGATTGGTATTTAGAATTTTTAAAACCAATTTTTAACTCTAAAGACAAAAAAACTAAAGAAGAGGCCGCTTCATTTGCCTCATATATGTTTATGAATGTGCTTAAGCTATTACATCCTTTTATCCCTTTTTTTACGGAATATATGTGGCAAGATAATAGGTTAGACAAAATTTTAAAAAACGATTTGATTACATCAAATTGGCCTAATTTTAAAATGGTTTCATCATACAACAAAAGCTTAAATGAAATTAAAATTTTAATTGAAATTATAAAATCAATTAGATCAACAAAAGTTCAGCTCAACATTCCACCAAAAGAATATTGTGACATTATTTATTTCAATGAAAGTAAAAAAATTAAAAAGATTATTAATAATAACTTGGAAGTTGTTAAGCAGGTTGGGAGAGTCGTCAAAACAGTTCATAAGCACAGCGCAATTACAAATATAATTCAGATTGTAATTTTAAATGAAAAAATAGGCCTACAATTCCAAACACAAATTGATTTAATTTCTCAAAAAAGTAGATTGACCAATAAAGAGGATGAAATAAGTAAGAAAATTACTGCTTTAATAAGCAAACTTGGTAATCAAAATTATATTAAAAAAGCCCCAAAAGACATTGTGTTAAATGATAAAAAATTGTTAAGTGATTTAAGGATTGAACAAACTAAATTAAAAAGTATTGTATCTAGCATTAATTAATGTCTAAATTTAATAAAAAAAAATTACCTAGTAGGCATACCTCATTAGGTCCTGAAAGAGCTCCTCATAGATCCTTTTATTATGCTATGGGTGAAACTGAGAAAGATGTGGCTAAACCGTTTGTTGGCGTTGTTTCTACATGGAACGAAGCCGCTCCTTGTAACACTGCTTTAATGAGGCAAGCTCAATCTGTTAAAAAGGGTGTAAAAATTTCTGGGGGTACTCCAAGAGAATTTTGTACAATTACAGTCACTGATGGTATCGCAATGGGTCACGAAGGAATGAAATCATCTTTAGTATCTAGAGAAATAATTGCTGATTCAGCAGAATTGACAGTCAGAGGCCATTGTTATGATGCATTAGTTGGTATTGCAGGTTGTGACAAATCTCTACCAGGACTAATGATGTCAATGCTAAGACTGAATGTTCCAAGTGTTTTTATTTATGGAGGATCTATCTTACCAGGTAGATACAAAGGTAAGGATGTAACAGTTGTTGATGTTTTTGAAGCTGTAGGAAAACATTCGGCAGGCTCAATGTCTTCAAAAGATTTAAGAGAATTAGAACTTGTTGCTTGCCCCAGTGCTGGAGCGTGCGGCGGTCAGTTTACCGCAAATACTATGGCCTGTGTATCAGAAGCAATTGGCCTAGCTTTGCCGTATTCAGCAGGGACACCAGCACCATACGAGGAGCGTGATAAATACGCTTTTGAGAGTGGAAAGACTGTTATGAATTTATTAGAAAAAAATATTAAACCAAGAGATATAGTGACAATAAAATCATTAGAAAATGCAGCAACGATTGTTGCGGCAACAGGCGGATCTACAAATGCCGCTTTACATTTGCCAGCTTTAGCTAATGAAATAGGAGTTAAATTTGACTTAATGGATGTTGCTAAAATTTTTAAAAAAACACCTTATCTTGCAGATTTAAAGCCAGGAGGAAAATATGTAGCAAAAGACATGTGGGAAGCTGGTGGAGTACCAATGTTATTAAAGACACTTCTTGAAGGAGGATATCTACACGGTAACTGCATGACAGTTACAGGGAAAACAATGAAAGAAAATCTAAAAAACATAAAATTCAATCCAAATCAGAAAGTACTTAGAAAATACAACAATCCTTTGTCACCGGATGGTGGTGTCGTTGGATTAAAAGGAAACTTAGCGCCAGAAGGTGGAATCGTAAAAATTGCAGGATTAAAAAAATTACAATTTACTGGCAAAGCAAGATGTTTTGACAATGAAGAAGATGCGATGTCAGCAGTCCAAAATAAAAAATATAAAGATGGGGATGTAATAATCATAAGATATGAGGGGCCAAAAGGCGGGCCAGGTATGAGAGAAATGCTGTCTACAACAGGAGCAATATACGGGCAGGGTAAGGGTGAAAAAGTAGCTTTAATAACTGACGGAAGGTTTTCTGGTGCAACAAGGGGCTTCTGCGTTGGTCATGTTGGACCTGAAGCAGCAGTTGGAGGACCACTTGCTTTATTACGAAATGGTGATGTAATTGATATAGACGCTAAAAAAGGAACTATTAATGTTCGATTGTCCTCTAAAGAGTTAAATGCAAGAAGAAAAAAATGGAAACCAAAAAAATCTCAATTTGGTTCTGGTACTTTATGGAAATATGCTCAGACCGTAGGTCCAGCTTTTTTAGGTGCTCCAACGCACCCAGGTAAGAAAAAGGAAGTTAAAGAATACTCAAAAATTTAATGAAAATTAAGCCAGTCATTTTGTGTGGGGGTGCAGGAACTAGACTTTTTCCATCATATAAAAACGCACCTTCTAAGCAATTTATTGATTTTGGAGGCTGGACGCTCTTTGAAAAAACACTAGATCGCATCAAGGATAAAATTTTTGATACACCTATAATAAGCACAAATCTGAATTATGAGAATTTAGTTGTCAAGGCTTTAAAGAAAAAAAAAATAACTAAGTATAAAATTTTATTAGAGCCGTCTAAAAAAAATACTGCAGCAGCAATAATAAGTGCCTCACTCTTAGATGAGATAAAAATAAGTCAACCTATTATTTTTTTACCGTCAGATCATTTTATTCCAGAGAAAGAAAAATTTAATAAAATTTTAAATTTAAATATTAAAAATTTAAATAATAAAAATATTTTTATATTTGGTGTTAAACCGAAATTACCAAGATCTGATTATGGATATTTACTATCAAAAAAAATTAATAAAAATATTAATAAAGTGATAAATTTTATAGAAAAACCCAATATATCACTAGCAAGTCGTCTCATAAAAAAGAAAGCACTTTGGAATTCGGGAATTGTTTTGGCTAGAAAAGATTCAATAATTAACAATTCTAAAATTTATCAAAAAAAATTATTTTATTATTGTTTAAAATCACTAACTAATACTAAGCAAAAAAGCAAAATCTTACTATTAAATAAAAAATTTTTTAATAAAATTAGCCCAATTTCTTTTGATTATGCAATTTTAGAAAATATTAAAGAAATAAATTCAATTGCTTTAAATCTTAGCTGGTCTGATCTCGGTAGTTGGATTGAAATTTTTAAAATTATAAAAAATAAAATTAAAAAAAAATTAATTAAAAAAAATACTTTTTACAAACCATGGGGCTTATATAGAAATTATTTCAAAGGAGAAAAATTTTTATTAAAAGAGCTTATAATTAATAAGAATTCTTCCATTAGCCTTCAAAAACATTACCATAGATCAGAACATTGGACAATTACAAGCGGTAAACCAAAAATAACACTTGGTAAAAAAGTTTTTTTTAGAAATGTAAATGAAAGTATTTTTATACCTAAGGGGGCAGTTCATAGAATTGAAAATATTTATAAAAAACCAGTCAAAATTATTGAAGCACAGTTAGGTGGCATCTTAAAAGAAACTGATATTGTAAGATTTAAAGATGTGTATGGAAGAGTTAAATAATTTCTAATTCAATTGGCGTATGGTCAGAAGGTTTCATTTTAGACCTGGGTTTTTTATTAATATTAATTGATCTTATATTGTCCATTAAATTATTAGATACTAAGAAGTGGTCAATTCTCATTCCATAATTTTTTGCCCAAGAACCTGCAAAATAATCCCAGAAGGTATATTCTTGTTTTCTTTTATTAAAAAATCTGTAAACATCATTAAATCCAAAATTAATTAATTCTCTATATTTTTTTCTTATTTCAAGTCTAAATAGTGCATCATTTTCATATCGCTTTGCATCATAAACATCAATTTCCTCAGGTATTACATTAAAGTCTCCTGAAATAATTATATTTGCATTAGAAGATAACTCTTTTTTAATTGATTTGTTAAATGTGGCTAACCAATTTTTCTTATATTCATATTTTTCCGAATCTACGGGGTTACCGTTGGGAACATAAATATTAATGAGTTTAATTTTTTTTTTTTTTAGAATAATATCACCAACAATTATTCTTGATTGTTTAAGCTTATCTTCTACGAAATTATTTTTAATGTTCTCTATTTTGTTTTTAGATAAAAATGCAACTCCATTATAACTTTTTTGTCCAAATATATAAGAGTGATATCCATATTCTTTGAATGTTTCAGAGGGGAAGTTTTCATTTTGAGTTTTTATCTCCTGCAAGAATAAAATATCTGGATTAACATCTTTTATATAGCTAGTAATATTTTCAATCCGCGCACGTACTGAATTTACATTCCATGACACAATTTTCATTTTTTATATAGAAAATGATAAACCGCATCCACAAGAAGATAGTGCTTTAGGATTCTTAATCACAAAAGAACTTCCTATCATCTCTTTTTGATAATCAAGTACTGAACCATCGATAATCTCTAATGAATTTTTATCTATAATTATTTTATCAAAAATAACATCATCATTTTCAACTTTTTCAACAAATGAAAAATTATATTTAAAGCCAGAACAACCACCTCCTTGAACTAATATTCTAAAATATGATTTTTTACCCTGTTCAGATAATATTTTTGATATCTGGTTGTTAGCCTCTTGTGTAAATTCAATTTTATTAGTCATATTTATTAAATAATGTATTATACAATTTTACTAATTTTTATGCAAAAAAAATCAATTGATTATTATTCAAACCTAGCTTCAGCTGTTAAGTCTAGAGGTAGAATCCACTATGAGCCCTCAAGCCCCCTTCGCTCTGCCTATCAAAGAGATAGAGACAGGGTAATTCATTCTACTGCGTTTAGAAGATTAAAGCATAAAACTCAAGTTTTTGTAAACACAACAGGTGATCATTACAGAACAAGAATAACCCACTCTTTGGAGGTTGCACAAATAGCAAGAACGTTAGCCAAACATTTTAATTTAAATGAAGACTTATGTGAAACGCTAAGCTTGTCACACGATTTAGGCCACACTCCTTTTGGCCATGCAGGCGAGGACTCGTTAAATGAGTGCATGGATTCATACGGCGGCTTTGATCATAATATCCAGACACTAAGAATAGTAAATATTTTGGAAACTAAATATTATAATTTTAACGGTTTGAATTTATCGCTTGAAACTATTGATGGCCTAGTAAAGCATAACGGTCCGGTTAACGACACAAAAAGTCTTGATCTTATATTGGGAAAAAATTTTTTTAAAAATAAAATTAATTTTAAAAAAAACTCTTCGTTAGAAGCTCAACTAGCCTCAATTTCAGATGACATAGCTTATAATAGCCATGATTTAGAAGATGGATTAAGAGCAAATTTATATAAGGTTGATGATTTAAGAGAGATTCCAATTTTAAATGAGATTGTGAAGAAACATAATAAGTTTATAAAAACTAAAGGCCCGGAATTAATGATAAGACAAGTTATTCGGGATATAATCAACGAAATGGTCACTGACGTTATCTCAAATACCAAAAAAAACATAAAAGAAAAAAAAATCAAAAATATTAGAGACGTGTATAACCATGAAAGTTTACTTGCTAGTTTTTCAAAAGAGATGAGTCATTTCGACATAACTATAAAATCATTTTTAAAGGAAAAAATGTACTTTAGTAAAGATGTTTTAAAGAAAACCAATATGGGGAAAAAAATAATTAAATTTTTGTTTTTTAAAATAAAAAAAAATCCCTCAAAATATATTGAAAAAAAAACATATAAAAATAAAATTTTTGAAAGAAGTATCTGTGATTTTATAGCGGGTATGACCGATCGATATGCAATTAATTTATACAATAATTTAAAATGAATATTTTTGAAATATATTTAAAAAAAATACAAAATCTAATTGTCACAAATAGTAGCGCCCTAAAAATTGAGTCTACTATTAGTTTTGATGGTTTGGTTGTTGAAAGTCCTCCCCTAGAATTTAACTTTGACCTTTCATCTAACATAGCGCTAATATTAGCAAAAAAAACAAAACAATCTCCAATTAAACTAGCAGAATTATTAAAAAAATTAATATTAGAAAATCTAAATGATTTTTCTGAAATAAACATTGCTGGTCCGGGTTTCATTAATTTTAGATTTACAAAAAAAATGTATCAAAAATTGATTATTAGTATTTTAGAATCCAGTAAGAATTATGGATCAAATAATAAAAATCAAAATTATAATATTGAATTTGTTTCTGCAAACCCTACAGGACCTATGCATATTGGGCATTCTCGTGGGGCAATATTTGGAGATGTTTTAGCTAATCTTTTAATCTTCAATGGGAACAAAGTTGTCAAAGAGTATTACATTAATGATTATGGCAATCAAATTATCAATTTTACTGAATCTGTTTTTTATAGACTTAGAGAGATTAAATTAAATGAAAAATTTCCCAACAAAGAACATTTGTATCCTGGCAATTATGTATCTGATATTGCAAAAAATATTCTTAAAGATTTTAGTAAAATTGATTTATCAGATTTTAAAAAAATTTTTAATATGTTGAGTGAAGAGTCCCTCAAGCATTCAATGGGCCTTATTAAAAACGATCTCAAAGTTTTAGGTATATCTCATGATAATTTTGTTTCAGAAAAATTATTAGTTGAAAAAAATTTAGTAGAGAAATCCATTCAAAATTTACGCGCTAAAAAATTTGTTGAGGAGGGATATCTAAATCCACCAAAAGGAGAAGAAAACAAAAATTGGAAAAAAACTAAAAGATTGATCTTTAAATCAACTTTATTTGATGATGATACTGATAGAGCTTTGCAAAAAAATGATGGATCTTGGACATATTTTGCCAATGATATTGCATATCATTCTGATAAAATTGATAGGAATTTTAATTATTTAATTAATATTCTAGGTGCTGATCATACAGGATATATCAAGCGTATTACAGCAGCTGTAAAAGCTCTCTCTGACAACAAAACAATTTTAATATGTAGAGTTTGTCAGCTTGTAAAACTCTATAAAAATGGAAAACCATACAAGATGTCAAAACGAGCTGGTGATTTTATTTCTGTTAAAGAACTCTTAGAGGAAGTCGATAAAGACTCAATTAGATTTATGATGCTTAACAGGAGTAACGATGTAGAATTAGATTTTGATTTTGATAAGGTTCTAGAAAAAACCAGAGAGAATCCTGTTTTTTATGTTCAATATTGCTATGCACGAATTTCTTCATTATTTAGAATTTTAAAAATTGATATTAATAGTAAATTTGAAGCAGATAAAGAAAACTTTGAACTTAATGAACATGAATTAAATTTATTTAGAAAAATTCTTGATTGGCCAAAAATTGTAGATACAGCATCGAATAAATTTGAACCACATCGAATACCATTTTATCTATACGAACTTGCAACTCTATTTCATTCATATTGGAGCAAAGGTAACGATGATGCAAAATATAAATTTATTGTTAATGAGAAAATTAAGAGCAAAAATACTCTTTTAATTATCAAGTTAGTAGCTTTAACAATTGAGAATGGAATGAAAATTCTAGGAGTGAGCCTCCCTAACAAAATGTAATGATTAAACATTTTTTATCAGTATTAATTTTTATATCTATATTTGTCTTTATTTTTTTTGTAACTTCAACTTATATTTCAAATAATAATAAAAAAAAAATTAGATCTAATAGAACTAATTTGTACTTAAAAATCGAAGAAAACTTAGTAAATTTACCTATACTAAAAAATGACACAGATAATGTAATAGAATTTAACTCAGGATTTACAAATAACGACAGCAAAACAAAAAGAAATTTTTGGAATTTATTTAAAAAATGATAAGAAAAGCAGCTATTATAAGCATTAAAGGTGCATCTTTGAGCCATGATGAAATAAATATTCTAAAACAGGAAAAACCTTGGGGAATTATTCTTTTTAAAAGAAACATCTTATCTGCAAAACAATTAAAAGACTTAACCAGCAATATCAGAAAGACAATGAAAGATAAAAAATTTCCAATTTTAGTTGATGAAGAAGGCGGGCGTGTAAGTAGGCTTTCTAACTTTATAAATAATTTTGATTATAATCAAAAATACTTTGGCGATATGTATGAACTAAATAAAACTATTAGTGTTAAGCTATATAAAATTTACATAAACTCTTTATCAAAAATTTTTTTAAAAACAGGAATTAATATAAACACTTCTCCTGTTTTAGACCTACTAAAAAAATATACTCATCCTGTAATTGGGAATAGAAGTTTTTCGGCAAATCCAAAAATTGTAAATGAACTGGGCAAGCTATGTATTAAATATTATAAAGCAAACAAAATAGGCACTGTTATTAAACACATACCAGGACATGGCAGTGCAAAACTAGACAGTCATTTTAAATTACCTACGGTTAATAAGTCTTTTAAATATTTAAAAAGTGCTGATTTTAAATGTTTTAAGAATACTACTAGTTTTTTTGCTATGACAGCACATATATTATATAGAACTGTTGATAATAAAAATAACGCAACTCACTCTAATACACTTATTAAAAAAATTATTAGAAAAGAAATTGGTTTTAGAGGAATCTTGATTTCTGATGACGTTTCAATGAAAGCTCTAAAGTATAATTTAATTAAAAATGCAAATTTAGCATTAAAAGCAGGTTGTAATTTAGTGTTATACTGTAGTGGCAGAACCAAAGAAATGAAGAGACTGTTAAAAGCATTACCCTATATTGATAATTTTACAGCAAAAAAAACATCAGAATTTTACAAATTTTTAAGCTAAAATTAGCTCATGGAATCAAATTTAAAAAATTCTATATCAGTAGAAATACCAAATTATTCTGGTCCTTTGGATGTATTGTTAGATTTAGCTAAAACTCAGAAAGTTGATTTAACAAAAATATCAATAACTAAACTCGCAGATCAATTTCTAGAATATATTAAAGAGTCTATAGACTTAAATCTAGAGCTAGCGGCAGAATACTTACTCATGGCAACTTGGCTTGCATATCTAAAATCTAAATTATTATTACCAGAAGATGAAGATGATGATTTTAAAGCCCTCGAAGTTGCTGAAAAACTTAAATTACAACTTAAGAAATTAGAATTAATAAGACTTTTGTCTGACCAATTAATTAAAAAAGATAGAATTGGTTTTAATGTATTCTACAGAGGTATGAAGGGTGGAATTAAATCAATCAACACACCAATATACAAAGTCAGTTTGTATGAGCTTTTAAAAACTTACGCTACTATAAAAATGCAAAAGACCTTTCAAACAGTAAATATTCCTAAGCTTCCGGTTTTTACCACCGAAGAAGGCATCAAACAAATAAGAAGCAATTTTAATAACATTGCTGATTGGAAAGATATTGAAGAACTAATACCCAAAGGTTTTACATTTAATAAAAAATTAAAAAAAAGTGGTTTGGCAGGAATATTTTCGGCAAGTTTAGAACTAACAAAACAAGGAGCTACAGACATAATGCAAAAAAAATTTTTTGAGAAAATACTGATAAAAAAAATTGTTTAGATGAAGAAAAAAATTAAAAAATTAGATAATATTGTTAAATTTCCAAAAAATTTAAACAAACTAGAAAAACAAGTAGAGGCAATCCTTTTTGCTGCTGACGAGCCACTAGACATTGAGACTATTGAAAAAAGAGTTCAAAGTACAAATAATATAAAAAAAATTTTAGAGAATTTAAAATTGGACTATTCCTTAAGAGGAGTTAATTTAGTTTGCATCAAAGAAAAGTGGTCATTTAGAACTTCTAAAGATTTAGCAAGTTTAATGTCTTTACAAAAATCAACTGAAAAAAAACTATCTAGAGCTACGTTAGAAACTTTAGCAATTATTGTTTACCATCAACCTGTAACGAGGTCTGAAATAGAAGAAATTAGAGGCGTAGCTTTTGGTACTAATACTATCGAGATCTTACTTGAGCTTGACTGGGTTAGACCGGCTGGTAGAAAAGATGTTATTGGCAAACCTATTCAATACGCAACTACTGAAAATTTTCTCCATCATTTTAATATCCAAAAATTAACCGACTTACCTACAGTTGAAGAATTAAGTTCAGCTGGACTGCTTGATACTGCAAGTATTGATTCATCAATTTTTGGCACAGGCAAATTTTACAAAGAGCATTCTCAAAACAAAAAGGAAGATATTTACTCAAATATAGAAAAAGCTATAGACGAGACTCCTGATTCTGATTAATTAATTATATTCATTTTGAGCAAAATGATGTATATATATATATATGAGTATTGGTTTTTGGCAAATTGCAATAGTAGTTGTCCTTGTAGTTCTTCTCTTTGGAAGAGGAAAAATTTCAGATCTAATGGGTGATGTTGCCAAAGGAATAAAAAGCTTCAAAAAAGGTATGTCTGATGCACCTGAGTCTTCAAGTGAAAAAACAGACGATCAAGATAATTCTAACAAACACTAACTTTAATGCCACAAATTGGATGGTTTGAATTACTAATCATAGTAGTTGTAGCAATTCTAATTATTGGTCCAAAAGATTTTCCTGTCGTTTTAAAAAAAGTTGGATCTTGGGCAAGAAGTGCTAAGAAATATTTTTCTGACGTTCAGTCCAATATAAGTGAACTTACGAACATTGATGATATTAAAACCGATTCTTCAAAAGAAAAAAAAACTTTAGACGAAGATGAAAAAAAATAAAAATAGAAGTGACAACAATAGTAACTTTGTTGGTCATTTAACAGAATTAAGATCACGTCTTATAAAGTCATTTATCTTTTTGATATTAATTTTTTTATTTTGTTATTTTTTTTCTGCAGATATTTATCGTTTTCTTGTTAAGCCATACTCAAATGCAGTATTATCAAATGAATTAGACAGAAGGTTAATTTTTACTGCATTACACGAAGCATTTTTAACATATTTAAAAGTAGCTTTTTTTGCAGCTGTTTTTATATCAAGTCCTGTTTTTCTTACCCAAATATGGAAATTTATAGCGCCTGGTTTGTACAAAAATGAAAAACAAGCTCTTCTACCATATTTAATTGCTACACCAGTTCTGTTTATTATGGGAGGATGTCTAGTTTATTATCTAATAATGCCTCTAGCAATTAAGTTTTTTTTAAGCTTCGAGTCTGTTGCCGAACCTGGTGCGATAGCTATTCAGCTTGAAGCAAAAGTAAATGAATATTTGTCATTAATAATGAGATTAATATTTGCATTTGGCATTAGTTTTCAGTTACCGATAATATTAAGTCTTTTAGCAAGAGTAGGGGTTGTAGATTCTGAATATTTAAGACTTAGAAGAAAATATGTGGTTGTTATTATTTTTGCTATTGCTGCAATTTTAACACCTCCGGACCCTATTACACAAATTGGTTTAGCGCTACCTCTGTTATTGTTATATGAATTATCAATCCTTACAGTAAAATTTATAGAAAATAAAAAAAATGCATAATATTAAAGATATAAGAAAAAATTTAAATTTTTTTAAAAAGAAAATAGTTGAAAGAAATAGTTCTATTGATTTTGAATTATTTATAAAATTAGATGAAGAGAATAGACATTTAATTCAAAAAAAAGAAAAGTGTGAGCAAGACAAAAAACTTTTATCTAAATCAAAAGATGTGTCGAATTTCGAAACCTCAAAAAAACTTACTAATGAAATTGATCTTCTTTCAAAGTCTCAAAATGAATTACAAAATAAAATTTTTAATATTCTATCTAATATTCCTAATTTAGCTCACGATGATGTCCCAGTCGGTGCAGATGACAAATCAAATAAATTAGTTCATAAACACGGTCTCGTTAGAAAATTTGATTTTCCGATTAAATCACACGTAGATATTGGAGAAAAAAATAATCAAATAGATTTTAAAACTTCTTCTAAACTCTCAGGCTCACGATTTGTAATTTTGAATTCAAATTTAGCATTGTTAGAAAGAGCTTTAATTAATTTTATGCTTGATATTCACATAGGTAAATTTGCATATAATGAAATTTCTCCACCTCTTTTAGTTAATGAAAACGTAATGTTTGGAACCGGTCAACTACCTAAATTTGAAGAAGACCAATTTGAAATTAAATTAAACAAAGACGAAGAAAGAAAATTTCTTATACCTACAGCTGAAGTAGTTCTTACTAATTTAGTTAGAGACTCAGTTATAGACTCAAAACTATTACCTCTAAGATATGTTGCGGCAACACCATGTTTTCGTAAAGAGGCTGGAAGTTATGGAAAAGATACCAAGGGTATGATGAGACAACATCAATTTTATAAAGTTGAATTAGTAAGCATAGTCGATCCTAAAAACTGCATATCAGAACTAGACAGAATGCTGAATTGTGCAGAGGAAATTTTAAAACTTTTAGAAATTCCTTATCAAGTCATTCTGTTAAGCTCAGGTGATATGGGTTTTAGTGCTGAAAAAACTTTCGATATTGAAGCTTGGATACCATCCGAAAATAAATATAGAGAAATATCTAGTTGTTCTTCTTGTGGTTCTTTTCAAGCCAGAAGAATGAATGCAAAATTTAAGTTACCACAAGGAACTGAATTTCTAGGAACTTTAAATGGCTCTGCTCTAGCCGTTGGTAGATTAATGATTTCTTTAATTGAAAATTATCAAAATGTGGATGGATCTGTTTCAGTTCCAAATGTTCTCAAGAAATACATGAATAATTTAGAAAAAATATAGATTTTTACAATTAAACTCTTGTTATAAGATATTATATATTATAATTAGATTTAGATTATGAACGGACAAGGAATAGCTCAATTTATACCCTTAATACTAATTTTTGTAATTTTTTACTTTTTCTTAATTAGGCCACAGCAAAAAAGAGCAAAAGATCATCTGGCTATGGTTGGATCGCTAAAGCGTGGAGATGAAGTTATAACTTCTGGTGGTATAATTGGAACAGTGGAAAGAGTCATGGAAGACGACAGAATCGAAGTTGTTTTGGGCGATAATATTAAAGTACAAATTATAAAATCTACTATTACTAGCCTTTTAAAAAAAAAAGAATCTAATTAATATTTTTTTTTGTGCTCAATTTTACAAAAATAAGAGTTTTTTTAATTTATTCAATTCTTTTAATTGCAATTTTTTTTTCTTCTTTAAATTTTGAAAGTAACAATATTATTGATAAAAAAGTTAATTTAGGATTAGACCTTCAAGGAGGTTCGTATATTTTACTTGAAATTGATACAAGTCCTTTAGTTAATCAAAAATTACAAAGCAAAGTTATTCCAATAAAAAAGTTTTTAAATAAAAATAAAATAATCTTCAAAGATTTTTTAATATCTAAGAAAAATATTACCTTTTCAGTCGATAAAGTACATCACAAAAAATTAGAAAATATTTTTTTTTTAAGAACAAAAGAAAACGTAGTTAATAATTTTATTACTAACTATAATACATTTGAACTTGATTTAAATATTGAGCAAGACTTAGTCACAGTAAATTTTTCTAATTACGGCTTAGTTAGTCTTAATAATGCTGCTTTAAAGCAATCAATTGAAATTATTAGAAGACGTATTGACGACGTAGGTACTAAAGAACCTTCTATACTACAGAGGGGAGATAAAAGAATTCTAGTAGAACTTCCTGGCATAGATAACCCTGAACGAGTGAAGGAATTGCTCGGTAAAACAGCTCAGTTAACCTTTAGACTAGTTTCTAATGATAAAGAATTTGGATCAGAAAAACTTATTCTGTCAGACACGAATGAAGAACTTATAGTAAACAAAAGGGTAGTTGTGAGTGGAGACAATCTTATTGATGCACAACCTCAGTTTGACAGTCAATCTAATCAGCCAATAGTAACTTTTACGCTTGATAGATTAGGATCGCAAAAATTTGGTAAAACTACCACTGAAAATGTTGGTAAAAGATTAGCTATAATACTTGATAATGCCGTAATTAGCGCCCCACAAATTCGTGAAGCAATAACAGCTGGCACAGGAACTATATCAGGTGGTTTTTCTTTTCAAGAAGCTACAGACTTAGCTTTATTACTAAGATCTGGTGCTTTACCAACGCCAATAAATATTGTTGAAGAGAGAACTGTTGGACCAGATCTTGGAAAAGATTCGATTGATGCAGGTATTTTTTCACTTATGATTGGTTTTGCTTTAGTTATTTTATTTATGTTTTACAAATATAAAATCTTTGGACTTATTTCTAATATTTCGCTTATTTCAAATCTAATTCTATTAATCGGAATCCTAACTTTAATGGAAGCTACCTTAACGCTCCCAGGAATAGCTGGAATTATATTAACTGTAGGTATGGCAGTTGACTCAAATGTTTTAATTTACGAAAGAATAAAAGAGGAACTTAAAACCGAAAAATCAATAATACATGCATTTGATGTCGGTTATAATAAAGCTAAAATTACAGTAATTGATGCAAACGTAACTACATTGATAGCAGCTGTTATATTATTTATTTTTGGCTCAGGACCAGTAAAGGGTTTTGCAGTTACTTTAGGCGTTGGTATAGTTACCACTCTTTTTTCTGCCTACTTTATTGCAAGGCATTTAACTTCTGTCGTTGTTTTAAAGGACAGAGATGGGAAATTTTTTAACTTATAATGAACAAAAAAATTAATTTTTCAAAATTTTTTAAAATTGCAAATGTTTGTTCTGCACTTGCTATTATTATTAGTGTTCTTTTTCTATTCTTGAAAGGTCTTAATTATGGTGTTGATTTTAAGGGAGGAACTTTATTAGAAATAAGGGTCTCTGATTTTAATATTAAGATACAAGATATAAGAAACTCACTTAAAAATTCTGAGCTAGGTGATGTTAGCGTTAAACAATTTGGTAAAGAGGGTGATTTTTTAGTAAAGTTCGAAAAGAACTCTAATAAAAATGAAAAATTTATTTCCGAACTTAAAAATAATATTTCAAAAGAAGTTGGGTCCGCTATAAATTTTAGAAGAGTAGAAAGTGTTGGTCCAAAGGTTAGCGCTGAGTTACTTAAACAGGGTGTCACAGCCATAGCTTTATCATTAGCAGCTATGTTATTTTATATATGGGTCAGGTTTGAGTGGCAGTTTAGTCTTGGATCAATAATTGCTTTGTTCCATGATGTGGTCATTACTCTTGGGATATTCTCTATTTTATCTTTAGAAGTAAATCTTTCTATAGTGGCAGCTGTTTTGACAATAGTGGGTTACTCTATGAATGATACAGTTGTTATTTATGATCGTATAAGAGAAAATTTACTTAAATATTCAAAAATAAACACTAATGATATCGCTAATATTTCTGTTAACGAAACTTTATCTAGAACAATAATTACTTCTGTAACTACTCTTCTTGCTTTAGGTTCAATATTTATTCTAGGAGGGGAAATTTTAAAAGGGTTCTCTTTCGCTATGATTTTAGGTGTTATAATTGGAACTTATTCTTCAATATTTGTGGCAAGTCCTGTCCTTAATTATTTAAAAGTTTCTCAAAAAACGTTATTAAAGGAAGAAACCGTTTAAAATCTAATACAGATTTTGAGCTGCTACCATCGAAAGCAACATTGGAAGAGATAACAAAGTATTGGTTCTAGAGAATAACATTGCCGTTCTTGCAGCCTTAGCTTTTTCTTCAGGTTGACATTCCACCATCCCTAAAGCTTTCTTTTGATTTGGCCAGATTACAAACCATACATTGTAGGCCATGATTATTCCAAGCCACATGCCTATACCAATAGCAGTGCTTTTTCCATAACCACTTCCAATTCCAAGTGTCATTGCTTGATGAGCATAACCATTTAACCAAGCAAGAATTAAGCCAGATAGAACTGTTACTGCTGCAGCCCATCTAAAATAAAATAATACAGCAGGTGCTATAACTTTACTTATAGCTGGTTTTTGTTCATCGGGAATTTTTGACATACTTGGAATTTGTACAAAATTTAAATACCAAAGTAATCCCACCCACATTATTGCTACTATTACGTGAGTGAAACGTGCCATCCAACTCCAAAAAATTGTATCGAAAGCAAATCCTTCTCCAAAAAAGTGCAGACCAAGAAAAAGTAGGATAGTAAGAAGTACTGATGCGTGAACAGTTTTAGAAAGTGATTGTAATAAGTTTCCCATGATTCTCTTATAGCACAATAATGATTAATTATGCAGTTTTTTTCATTGTATCTTTAAATAGAATTCCCTTTAAAAATTCTCCTGTATAACTTCCTTTGGTATCTGCTACCTTTTCTGGGGTGCCCTCGGCTATAATCTTACCACCTTCAACACCACCCTCTGGGCCCATGTCTACAACCCAGTCTGCAGTTTTGATCACATCTAAATTATGTTCTATTACAACAACCGTGTTTCCAGTATTAACAAAAGCTTGAAGAATTTCTAGAAGTTTTTTTATATCGTGAGCATGTAAACCAGTTGTTGGTTCATCTAATATATACAGAGTCCTACCAGTAGATCTTTTTGACAATTCTTTAGCTAATTTTATTCTTTGAGCCTC
>TARA_B110000211_G_scaffold121355_1_pt1 | contig 17035 bp, 15 predicted proteins | sample TARA_B110000211 | Tara Oceans TARA_B110000211 (sample SAMEA4397516) | marine metagenome | biome: Polar Biome; feature: [DCM] deep chlorophyll maximum layer (ENVO:01000326); material: water (ENVO:00002006), including particulate matter (ENVO:01000060) such as... | depth 30 m
TGCTCTAGCACCAAATTTCTCATTAGCAGATGGACAAACGGGAGCCTCACCAATAATTTCTACTGGGGATCGCATGCCAGCATGATGAATTTGACAGATAGAAATACTTTTATATGATTTTATTTTTTTTGCTAGTCGGCTTAAACCATCCAAGTGTTTATCAGAAAAAACTCCAAGTTGCCTAGGAAACCCTTGGCCTATGGCTTGCACATGTGCAGCGCAAGTCATTGTTAAGCCAAAACCACCAGCAGCCCTCATAGTTAACCAATTAAATTCTTCGTCAGATAGAACACCATCATCATAACTCTGGCAGTTTGTAAGTGGAGCGAGCATGAAACGATTCTTCATTTCAAGCCCACTTGAAAATTTTAATGAATTTAACAAAGTAGACATAAATTGACCTTCTATTAGTTTTATCGACAAAGTATGAAATTAGTTTGGCAGCACCCAAGCCTGTGTCTTTGGTCATAAGATTCGCATTCAATAAATTAGTCGGTGCTAAATTCGCCTGCGGCTAAATCTTCACCTTCATTCCAACTGCTTTGCCAAGCATGCTGCTCATAGACAAGGCCATTCCGGAAATAAAAATATTCAATCCCACGCTCAATTACTTTTTTACCATTATCCGGATCAGTATAATTGCTATCCCAAGTGGTTACGATGCAATTTGAACTATGGGCAATATACTTTTTATCGATCTGCAAATCAGTTGCATATGAAAACCATTTTTGGGGGCGCTCACGCAAAGCAACACCTGATTGAGATTGATTAGCGCCCCAATACAACACAGCATCTTCTGTATATCCTTCTGCTGCGCGGTAGCCATCATGGGCTTTCCAAATTACTTCTAAATCTTTCACCCATTGTACTGGGTCTTTGGGCAAGTGGCATTGTTTGATCGAATTAGACATGTTCGTTCTCCTTGATTTTGATGTGTTATTAAATGTCGATTAACAGCATTCGCCGTTCATAGTTTGTCACGGCCATTCGTGCGGCAAGAATACTCTGTCGCCCAAAGTTGGAATAATGATCCTGCATACTCTTACCGAAAACATCTCTTACAAATGTAGAGTTTTCAAAGGCTTCAACAGCCTCATCCAAGGTTTGTGGCAAAGTTGGTGCATCACTGCTTTCATAGGCGTTGCCCGTCACTGCAGCCCCCAAGGGATGCAGTTTTTCTTCGATACCTCTTATCCCTGCAGCAAGCATTGCCGCATAAGCTAAATAGGGATTGACGTCGGCGCCGGGTATTCGATTTTCAATTCTGCGGGCAGGGCCTTTTCCAACCAAACGAAAAGCAACTGTGCGATTATCCTCGCCCCAGGTAACTGTTGCTGGTGCAAACGTGCCTGGGCGTAAGCGTTTATAGGAGTTAGTTGTTGGAGCAAATAACAAAAATATGTCACGCACGAAGTGAGTTAGCCCAGCTAAAAAGTGCGTCATAATATCTGATGATTCAGAGCCATCTGAACCTGCAGAAAAAGCAGATTTTCCCAACTTGTCAATTATAGACATATGAATATGACATGAACTCCCACCCAAAGAGTGGTCCATTTTAGCCATGAATGAAGCTACTAACCCTTGTTGTAAGGCAATTTCCTTAGCAGCAGCCTTCAATAACATGTGGTCATCTGCGGCTTTCATACCTTTGGCATATTGCAATATGACCTCCACCTGGCTTGGTGAATATTCAGCTTTAAACATTTCGACCTTCACGCCAGCAGCCTCAAGATGCGCACGCAGCGGACCAAAATAATGCTCATCCTCAGAAGTCCGCATCAAAGTTTCAGGGTGTAAAGTACGATGTTTACTAGTCAGGTTAACGAAACCCTTATCAAACAGACTTTGCGGGGTTTCATTTAGAATATAAAATTCCAATTCGGACACAAAGTTAGGTGATAGACCAAGATTTGAGAGTTTTTTAAGCATATTTGCAAGGATAGTACGCGGCGCTACATCAATATCATCACCATCAGGGTGCATAGCGTCACCCATTACAAATGCAGTCTTATCAAACCAAGGATACATTGTCAGCGTCGACATATCGGGGCGCACCAACATGTTCGGATAGCCATTATCCCAACTTGACAGAGCGTAACCAGGATCGAGTGAATGATCATGCCCCCAAGCCAATACAATCGAGCATGTCCCTACCCCATCCTTACCAGCATCTACAAAGTGTCTGGCAGTCATCCGCTTCCCAATCAAGCGGCCCTGCATATCAGGTGTAGCAACGATCACTGTTTCCACCGATCCATCGGCAACGAGTTTGTTTAAATCTGTAAGTTGCATTTGCTCTCCTATGCAATATTATATGGTGTTTATTTATGGTACTTAATTATACCTTGGAATTTTCAGGGCAGGCGACCTTCAACTGCCGTTACATAAATATTTGCAAGATCCTCTGCAGAAACAATCCGCGGGTTACACGCCGTCGAAGGATCAGCCAATCCCTTGATCCCGACTTCTTGTGCGTGGTCGATGCTTAACCCGACCTCTGCCAACGTATTTGGAATGTTCAGCGTCTTGCGGAAAACCAGCAGCCACCCCATAATGTCATCATAGTTTTCTCCGACTTTCAGAGTTTGCGCGACACGGCTAAGCTTATCCTCAATTGCGGGTCTATTAAATGCGATCACATAGGGCAGTAGAATCGCGTTGGCCAAACCGTGGTGCAAGCCAAACATCGCGCCTAGCGGGTGCGCGATGGAATGGACCGCACCAAGACCTTTTTGAAATGCAACGCCGGCCATCATCGACGCTGTAAACATTTTTAGACGTGCATCTAGATCAGATCCGTTTTCGGTCGCGATCGGCAAATAGGTCTTAATCAAACGCATACTCTCCAAGGCAATACCATCTGCCATTGGGTGAAATGAGGCAGTACAGAAAGTTTCAAATGAGTGAGTAAACGCATCCATGCCGGTCGCAGCAGTCAGATCCGCAGGCAGGCCAACTGCAAGTTCTGGATCCCCAAGCACGACCACGGGCAGCATCTGTGGATGAAATAGAATCTTTTTCTCTAGTGTGGTTGTATTAGTTAGCACTGCCGCGCGTCCAACTTCTGATCCTGTCCCGGCAGTTGTCGGTATGGCGATGACGGGCGCAATCACATTGGTATTTGCGCGTTTCCACCAATCGCCAATGTCCTCCAGATCCCACACAGGAATTGTTTGCTCGGCCATCAGTGCGATTAGCTTGCCAATATCCATTGCAGATCCGCCGCCAATAGCGATGATGCCATCATGACAACCCGCATTGAACGCCGCTACACCAGCATCCAGATTTGTATCCGTTGGATTTCCTTGAACCTCAGAAAAAACCAGCGCGCCAGTCATTTTTTTTGCCTCTGAAATCATTGGCAGGTTAGCGAGTCCATTATCTGTCACGATTAGCGGCTTTGACATGCCTGTTTCGGCAACAATCTCTGGCAGCTCTTTAATGCGGCCTGCACCAACGCGGATGTCAGTTGGGTATGTCCATTTTGTATACGGGAGAAAGCCCATCATATTTTTCCTTTGTGGGGGTCAAATCATTTCAAAATAGCGCTCAAGCTCCCAATCGGAGACATGGGCGCGATATTTCTGCTCCTCAGCCTGACGTGTCCCACTGTAGTGTTTAACAAAAGTGGCACCGAACCATTCCTGCGCCATTTTTGATGAGTTGAGCTGGTTTGCGGCTTCGCCGAGGTTGCGTGCAAAGCCCAGACCTGGTTCTGCATGGGCGGCATAGGCGTTGCCCTTTATCGCAGGTGTTGGCTCTATCTTTTTGGCAATTCCGTTAAGGCCAGAGGCAAGGGCTGCGGCAAATACAAGGTAAGGATTTGAATCGGCTGATGTGACCCTGTATTCTATCCGCCGTGACCCCGCACTATCCCCGACGACACGCAATGCACAGGTGCGATTGTCAAAACCCCAACTTGCAAAAGTTGGCGCCCAAAACCCTGGTGTAAGGCGAGTGAAGGAATTTACCGTCGGCGTTGTCATTGCTAACAGATCCGGCATGTATTTTTGTTGTCCGCCTAAAAAATATCGCGCTGTTTCAGACATTTGGTCTGGGGCGTCCGGGTCATAAAATACGTAGCCTGCCGCATTGTGTAAAGACATATGAAGATGACCCCCACACCCTGGCAATTCAGACGAGGGTTTGGCCATATAGCACAGGCTGATCCCGCGTCGTTGCGCCCAGACCTTTGAGAATGTTTTGAGGATTACCGCACGGTCGGGTGATTCCAAACCCACACTTGGGCTGAGCGCAAATTCGATTGCCCCTTTCCCCGCCTCGGGGTGCAACCCTTCGATTGGCGTACCTAGCTGTTCTGATAATTCAATTAGCCCATCAAAAAATTCACAGTGCACGTTTTGGCGAAGTATCGAATACCCTCCTGTTGAGGGTGTCAGCAAGGTCAGATTACGATAGCCTTTTTCGGCGGCGCTCTCGGGCGTTTCCTTAAATGCAAACGTTTCATATTCGAACCCGGACGTGACCTCGAACCCCATGTCATCGGCGCGATCCAAGACCCGGCCTGCCAAACGCCGTGGGCAAATCTCTGCCCCGTCACCAGAAAATTCCAGCAAGTGGAAACTGTGGCCTTCTTCTAAAATTCTTCGTTCCGAATTAGGCACAACACGTACGGCATCATCAAAAAACCCTGTATCCCAATTTGTGTAGTCGTTATCATATAATTCGTCCCGCAAATCCCATCCAAGCAATACAGAGCAATATGTGCCTTCTTTTTCACAGAGGGATTCAAATTTTTCTTGGGAAATAAATTTCCCGCGAATGATACCGTCAAGATCAACGAGACCGATCTGAACATGTGATTTTTTGTTGGCCATAGAAGGTCCTTTCATTTTTTGAGGAGTGGCTAGGGTCAATCAGGCACCAAGATAGACTCTAGCCACTTCAGGATCATGCAGGAGGTCGTCAGCAGCTCCTTCGAGGGCGATCCGTCCCGTTTCCATTACATAACCGTTATTGGCGAGCTTCAGCGCAAGATGTGCGTTTTGCTCGACAAGCACGATCGATACACCACTGTCACGCAGCTTCAGAATTAGCTTTGCAATATCGTCAATGATTACCGGGGCAAGCCCCAGGCTCGGTTCATCCATCAAAATGATGCTTGGGCGTGCCATCATAGCCCTGCCCATTGCGACCATCTGCTGTTGACCGCCGCTCAGTTCACCTGACAACTGCAACCGCTTTTCCCGCAGAATTGGAAACTGATCGTAAATGGTTTCAAGACCGTGATCGATTTCCTTCCGATCTGTTAGCAAAAATGCGCCAAGGCGAAGATTGTCTTCAACGGTCATAAGCTTGAATAACCGGCGGCCTTCTGGGATATGAGTAATTCCCATCGCCACAATGTCGTGCGGTGCCTTATTTTGAATTGGCTGACCATTAAAAGTGATGGATCCTGCCGACAATTTTTGCAAACCTGAAACGGCTCTCAGCACGGTGGTTTTTCCAGCCCCATTTGCCCCAATTAGGGCTGCAATCTGCCCTTCTTCCAACGTCATTGAGATACCTTTAACAGCCTCAATTTTGCCGTAGTGAATTCGCATATCATTGATTTCAAGCAACATCGGTTGCGCTCCCTAGATAGGCTTCACGGACAAGTGGGTTTTCACGAATTTCAATGGGTGTTCCCTCTGCGATCCGCGTTCCGAAATTCAGAACAGTTATATTGTCGCAAACCCGCATTATGACTTTCATATCATGCTCAATCAGCATGACCGACACGCCAGAATCCCGTATTTTTCGAATGAGGTTTACCATTTCTTGGCTCTCCTCAATATTCATCCCGGCACAAGGCTCATCCAGCAGGAGCATTCCCGGCTCTGAGGCTAGGGCGATGGCAATTCCCATGGTGCGTTGATTACCATGAGGAAGATTGGACGGCATCGCATGAGCAACATGGCCAAGGCCAACAAAATCAAGAAATTCTAGGGCTCGTGCCTCACTTTCAGCTTCGCGCCGACGCGTATCTCTTGTGTTAAGAAGAGCCCCCCAAAATGAATAATCACACTTGAGCTGACACCCTGCCACGACATTGCGCAGCACTGAGAAATTTTTAAACAGTGTCACATGTTGAAAGGTCCGCGCTAGGCCGCGTTCAGCAATTGAATGTGGCTTGAGCTTCTGAATTTCGTGATCTTTAAACCGGATCGTACCCTCTGTGGCGGGATGCCGGCCAGATATGGCATTGAATAGTGTGGTTTTGCCGGCCCCATTTGGTCCAATCAGGCCGCGAATTTCACCCTGACTGACTTTGAGACTGAGATCGTCAATAGCGACGAGTCCTCCAAAACGCATTGTAAGATTGTCAACACTCAGAAGGTGGGTTTTTTCAATGGTCATTTATGAAGATCCTTAGAAAAATAGTTACGAATACGTGCGGGAACACTTTCCAATCCCCCGGGCAGTAGAATCACTACACCGATCAGAATCACACCGAATGAAATTACGCGGAAATGTCCGGCAGCACGAAGAAGCTCATCAATGACCGTCAAAAGGATTGCACCTGTGACCGGACCGCCGACCGTGCTTAGGCCACCAACTATCATATGGACCAGCGCGAATTCAGACTTCCAGATATCAAAGGATTTTGGATTTATAAATGTCTGATAATGCGCATAAAGCGCCCCTGCTAGCCCTGCCAGGAAGCATGCAACGGTAAACGCAATCACCTTTTGTTTGAGAACGTTAATCCCGATATGTTGGGCGAGAAGTTCGTGTTCATGAATGCTCCAAAACATCATGCCAGTACGCGACTTATTGATCCGGTAGATAAAAAGGATCACAAAGCTGACCACCAATATCGCAAGGTAATAAAAGGCTGTGCGATCTGAGAAATCTAAAGAGATAAAACCGAGTTCAAGCACCGGAGCCTTAATATTGAACACCCCGTTCCAGCCGCCGGTAAAGTCACGAAAGTAGGCAAAATTACGTTTAATCACTTCGCCGATCGCCCAACTGGCCATAAAGAAATAGACAGCGCGCGTCCGCATGAGTGGAAAGCTGATAAGTAGTGCGAAAAGCCCGGCCGCCACCGCGCCGACCCACATGCCAATCCACATTGGAACACCATATTTTGTCAGGAGCAAGGCAGATGTATAGGCTCCGATCCCCATGATGCCGCCGTGAGCAAAAGAGATCAGGCCCAGAGTCCAAATTAGCCACATACTTGTGGCCATAGCTACATTCAGGCTGATCGTGATCGCCACATGCATCAGATATTTGTCAAACCCGCAGAGGAAAGGGAAGAGCAGGGAAAATAGGAACAACCCTTCCCAACGATATCGCGCAATTTGATCAAGATATTTCATTATATAAGTCTTTCCTTAAAGTGGCTGTTATCAACCGGCCTTAATCCCATTTCTGACCGAACAAGCCCGTAGGCTTGAACACGAGCACCAGGAAGATGACAACGAAACTTACGATAATCGCCACATCTGCAGCGATTGTGGTGGTGACAACACTGTCGATCATGCCAAGCATGAGACCGCCAATAACAGCACCAGGTACACTGCCTAGACCGCCCATGATGACAATCATGAAGGCCTTGATTGTTGCCAGAAAACCCATCGAGGGTACGATTGACAGCAATGTCCCCATCAAACATCCAGCTACAGCAGCCAGCCCCGACCCAAGCCCAAATGCAAGCCAGTGGATGCGCTGTGTCCGAATGCCCTGCAATGCGGCTGCATCGGGGTCTTCAGATACAGCGCGAATTGCCGTACCCATCTTTGTTTTTTTTAAAAATACCCAGAGAGAAAAGATGATAATGGTTGCGACGACAGTGATCATCAATCGCTCATAAGAAAAATAAACACCCCCAAAGACAAGGCCGCCCGTGACAACGGAATCGATACCCTTAACTGTCGTACCAAAAAATATCTGACCAGTACTGGAAATGATAAAGACAAGACCAAGCGACACGGCGAGGGAGTTTAGGATGTTTTTACCATGCAGGGGCCTGAATAGAACTATTTGCAACACTGCACCAAGCGCGAAAATCACAATAAAGCTGGCCAGAATGCCAAGCCAATAAGGCATGGCAAACTTTTCGGTCCAATAGTAGAGAACGAAAGCACCCAGCATATACATTTCACCATGAGCATATTGGATAATCCGCATAACACCAAAAATCAGTGTCAGCCCGACCGCAATAAGGGCGTACATAACACCAAGATTAATACCGGTAAGCGTCATCTGAAGCAGTTCAGGAATAGACATAGAAAATTTTCCTAAAAACAAGAAAAAAGATGACGCCCTTTAATTGCAAGGGCGTCACTTGAAACACGTAGAAAAGAGCTATCAATACGTCTCAGGAAGTTCTGGGTATCTGACGTCCGCCAATGTTGCCTGACCGTTTTCAATAAGGGTCGTGTAGCAATCATAAACGCCCTGGCGGTTCAGACCGTGTGCATTGGCACCTTCCCAAGTAACGCGGCCAACGTAGGTATCTTCCAGAACGATAGTTGCCATCGCTTCAGCTACGGCATTTGTATCTTCAGCCGTACCCGCTTTTTCTATCGCTGCAACGAGCGAATAAATCCACCAGGAGTAATTGCCGGACAGTGCATTGAAGGAACCAAAGCGCTCTATAAAACGTTTCTGGATCGCAATCTGCGATTCAGAAGACGGGTTCACGTTTGTTACGGGTAGGACTACATCGTGTGCGTGTTCCCCTGCCACTTCAAGGATTGTATCTGTCTCTGACGCAGCTGGAGAACAGATCGGACCTTTGTAACCTAGTTCACGTGCCGCTTTGATAATGCTGGCCGTGATCCCAGGAGGCGAAGGACTTGTGACGATGAAATCAGGATTATTGCGGATTGTCTTGGACACAATCGGGAAAAAGTCAATGTCCTCCCAGTTAAAATACTCAAAACCCGTTTCTTCGATACCGTAATACTTCAACAATCGTTGGTAGGAGACGTAACAATCAAAGCCGTCCTGATCGTTTGGCCCGATAAAGGCAGCAGTTTTCAGACTGTCTTTGCCGTAATGCTCTTGCATAAACGGAATATATGCATACCCTTGCTCATAATCTGACATCTCTGCCCTAAAATGTAGTGGGTAATCTTCCCCAAAGAGATCGAGATACCCCCAGCATGCCGCTATCGAAAGAACGTTGGCAGGTTCGGTTACTTGAAGCATACCCACGGTACTCGCTGCGGCTTGGGTATAAACGAATTTGACTTCATCCTGCTCAACTAGGCGCAGGGTCGCGGCGCGGCTGTCAGCCACTTCACCTTTTGTATCGTAGTTGATGACCTCAAGCATATGCGCTTCGCCATCGATCATGACCCCACCATTTCCATTGATCACTTCGGCACCATCAACGAAGCCCTGCATCGTTGAAATACCCCAGTATGCAACTGGACCAGTCAGTGGTACAGCACCACCAATTTTGATCGTTTTAGTTGCAGCATGGGCGTATTTAGGTAAAATACTTGGCGCAGCCAAACCTCCGAGTATGGCAGCAGAACTGCGTGCTATAAACTTCCGTCGGTGAAGTGTTTTTGGTATAATTAGTCGATTATTTTTCATGTGTGTTTCCTCCCACTGGCTATTTGAAACTGATATTCAGCTACACTTTTTGTAGGTTGACAAATATAACTTTACACATAACGTGGCTATCCTATATCGGAAGGGACCCTCATTGGGAGGAGCCTCTTGCTTGTAATACTTCCAGAATTCGCAATACTAGTATTCGAATCATGTCGCTTAAAAAGAATGTTTAATTTCACACTTTGTGTGATGAGGCTGGGCCACTAACGTTCTACCAAACCAGCAGAAAGGCTGTTTAATGAACACTTTAGGGTCTGGCAATACGAAATCTATAATGTCTTTTGATCTGGTAAACAGCGAAGATATTCACGACCAGGCTTCCCAGCTTGACACCTGGCATCAAGAGTATTCGCAACTGTCCAGTGGCCAGTTTGAGGGCTCAATTTCATCCATTGGAAACAATCAGTTTCGGCTTTTTAACGAACGAATGAACCGATCCGTGCTGCAGAAAGGCATGCTCAAATCTGACGAACTGGGGGTTGGTGTTATGGTCAGTTCTGAAGGGCACTCAATGATCTGCGGTGAGGAAGTTACTAATAAAGAACTGGTTGTCTTTTCAGGGGATGCTGGTTTTGAATTCCTTTCACCTGACCGCTTTGAGTTTATCGGTATTGAAATCCGAAAAGAAGAGACGAGCCATGCAGTGATGCACGACGCGCTGCTCGAAAGACTATCGTCTAATTCTCGCGCGATTGTCCTGAAACCGGGAGAAGCAAATCGCTTAGCCTTAAATATAACCTCTGCGATGCAGGGTTTGCAAAAAAAAGGCACTACGGCAGACAATTACCGCTCGTTAGATATGGTGTACCGGCAGATTGTGGGCAGTCTTATTGGTTTGTTTGCGGAGGAAGAATTCGATGATTTGGAGCCGTATAATCGATCCCACTATTGGTCACTCATCTGTGACATTCGTGATCTCGTACTTTCTAACCCGGAGTGTCCGATGACTGTTGCAGAGCTCGCTGTTCATTTGGATTTGTCGACACGGTCCATTCGTACTGTATGTCAAGAAACCCTTGGGATCAGTCCTCATTACTTCTTGCGGGCATTGCGATTGAGTGAAGTGCGCCGCGAAATCAAATATACCAAATCAGTCACAGAAGCCGCAACCTGTTGGGGATTTTGGCATTTTGGCTATTTCTCCAGAGATTACTGCAAGATGTTTGGGGAACTTCCATCTGAAACTTTAAAAAGTGCCAAATCCTTTAGAGTATGAAAAGGTGCTATCAGGCTAACTCCAACAATAGGTATCATAGATTTGATAACGATGGAGGGTTATTAGGGCATTGTCAGATTAATTTGATCTGCTAGCGTGAGCTGCGGATTTGGGCTAGTTTTGAATATAAGTATGTGGTTATTTGCTAAACGATACACCGAGCTTTGCCTAATCTGTAATAAGATTGGGGGCATTAGTGCACTCAGTTTCGTTTAATCTGGTAATACCTAGCAATGAAACGGATCGGTTCTTGCAGAACAGATTTGGACCAGTATTTGCGATTGAGACCAGAAGAAAACGAGTCAGGCGGATGCGCGCCTGTTCAAACCGGCAATAGCATCTGGAAGAAGTATTCGTGAAAATCAATGGCGAGCTACATTGCCTTTGGCGGGCGGTTGGCCAGAAAGGCGAGGTGCTGGAAGCATTTGTTATAAGGCATTCTGATAGCAAAGCAGAATTGAAATTCCTAATAAAAAAATGAAAAGGTACGACCACCCGGAAGTAACTGTAACAGATAAACTGAGGTCATATGGCGCTGCCATGAAAACCATTGGCAATGCTGAATGGCAGAAAACGGGCCTGTGGAAGAGCAACCGGGTTGAGAATTCACATTTGGCTTTTCGACGAAGTGAAAAGGTGATGTTGCGCTTCCACCAAATGCTAATTTTACAGAAATTCGTTACCGTCCATTCTTTAATCTTCAACCACTTAAATCATAAAATCAGCCTCTCGAAATGAGATCATTTCAAGCTCAACCACACCGCCTCTCTTGCCGAGTGGCGCCAACTTGGCGTTGCATAACGGGAAGCGCCACTGACCATTCAGAGACCGGTCTTCATTGGTCTGACGGCACTAAGACGTCATCTTAATTTCTTGACTATTTTTTATTATTGACATTAGTCTGCTAACATCAGGCTAAACTTTTAGGATATGTTATGGACCAGGCATTGCCAATCAGACCCAACCGTTGGAGGCGGTTTTCTGAGTGGGATGACCGGCCTTTGCGACTGGATAACTTTGCCGTTGATGATCCTGAAAACGGGTTTTCCGCTATGTCGGGCGCGTGCGATCCAAAGCCTGGTATTGAGGTTGTAGATGGGCGCATAGCTGCAATGGACGGTGTGGCAGAGACTGATTTCGATATGATCGATATGTTCATTGCCCGTCATCACATTGACGTTCGAACTACAGAAGCGTCGATGGCCATCCCAGCCCTTGAGATGGCGCGCATGCTTGTGGATATGAATATTCCTCGCACGGATATGGTTAAACTTGCACATGGGTTGACACCTGCCAAACTGGCCGAAGTGGTAGCCCATCTGACCGCCATGGAATTGTCATTTGCTTATTCCAAAATGCGTGCTCGCAAGACGCCTGGAAACCAGGGGCACGTCACCAATGCGAAGGATGATCCACTACAACTCGCCGCCGATGCTGCCACTGCTGTTGCTTTTGGGTTTGACGAAATTGAGACCACCATGCGAGTGTCGCGCAATGCCTGGTCAAATGCGCTTGCCTGTTGTGTTGGGGCTGCCGTCGGACGATGGGGAACCCTATTTCAATGCTCAAGCGAAGAAGCCGAAGAGTTGCAAATTGGCATGGCTGGGTTTTCGTCGTATGCCGAAACCATCTCGGTCTATGGTACGGAAAAAGCCTTTGTTGATGGCGATGATACTCCGTGGTCCAAGGCTTTTTTGACAGCGGCCTATGCGTCGCGCGGGATCAAGATGCGCTGTACGTCTGGGGCGGGGTCTGAACTTCTGATGGGATTTCACGAATCCAAATCGTTGCTTTATCTCGAAGCGCGTTGCCTATGTATGCAGCGGGCAATGGGCGCGCAGGGGACCCAAAATGGCGGCATAGATGGGGCCCCGGTTGCCGCAAGTATTGCAGGAGGTGTGCGTGAGTTGATGGCCGAAAACCTTCTTGCTGTTTGGCTGGATCTGGAATGTGCCTCGGGCAATGACGCTCGAAGTTCTGAATCGGAAATTCGCATAGGGGCCAAAATCCTTCCGTATCTGATGTCGGGCTCGGATTTTATCTGTTCAGGGTTTGGTACCATCCTGAAGTACGATAATTCGTTCAACGCTTCGCTGTTCAATGGCGAAGAGATGGAAGATTTTCTGGTTCTACAACGTGATTTTGAAGCAGATGGTGGACTGACTCCGGTTGGAGAGGCGGAGGTTCTTGATGTGCGTATCAGGGCGGTCGAGGCGTTGAGCGCAGTATTTGAGGAACTTGATTTAAGCACGCCGACAGCGGCGATGAAAACGAGTGTCGTGGCGGCCTCAGGGTCGGATGAAACCGATAGCTATTTGCCGCGTGATGTGGCCCTGATCAGTGATAAGATCAAGGAACGCGGCATCACTGTTGTGGATGTCATCAAGGCCTTGGCCAAGCGTGGATTCTCCGGCGAGGCAGAGCATCTGTTGTCTTTGGTCAAACTTAGGGTTTCGGGTGACTATCTGCAAACATCGGCGATTGTCAGAAATGGCCATGTGATTTCGGCCATCAATGATCCCAATGATTATTGCGGTCCGGGGTCGGGCTATCAGTTAAGTGTGGAGCGCCGAAACGAGATCATCAATATCCGCGATCAGCTTACTCGTGGCGCGGTTCTTCACGAAGAAGATCAACACAAGGCCGGGGAGCGGGTGCAGATTGCCTATGCTAAAATTGGCGAGGCAACGCCAGGTAGGTGCGAGAAAGAGGTGGTTATCGGCATCAGTCCAGGTTTTGGAACCAAACTGTTTCGCACGCTGGCCGGCCATTCACTGAGCCAGATACTGCGTGAAATGGTGAGCGGAATTAAAGCCAAAGGACAAAATGTTAGGGTTGTCCGGTTCCACCACACGGCTGACACGTCCTTTCTGGGATTGAGCGCGGCAAGCCTTTCTGGTTCAGGTGTCGGCATTGGAATTCAAGCCAAGGGAACGGCGGTTATTCATCACTGCGATCGTCTGCCCCATAACAATCTGGAGCTTTTTTCTAATGCACCGATTACGCGGCTGGACCATTATCGCAAGCTTGGCGAGAACGCGGCGGATTATGCGATGGGTGTCCTTCCTGAACCTGTTGTTGTGCCAACCCGTGGAGAAGCCATGGGCGCGCGGTTTCACGCAAGAGTTGCCCTGATCTATGCGATTGAAACTGCGATGACCCAGCCAGACAGCCCACCCGAGGAACTTGAAGTTCAGTTTCTGGGAGCAGAGCAATGAGTCGTGACAGACTTTCCGCCCATGACTATCCACTGGCTGAAAACCGTCCCGATCTGGTGCGCGGCCAACGTGGAAAATCGTTGGATGTATTGGACCTTGCAGCTTTGGAAAGCGGTGACGTGGTCATGGAAGATTTGCGGATCACTGCTGGTGCGCTGGAAATGCAAGCTGGCATCGCCCGCACTGTGAACCGCAGCAAACTGGCGGATAATTTTGAACGCGCCGCGGAGCTTGTTGACATTCCACAAGACTATCTGATGGTTATATATGAGCTGCTACGGCCGGGACGAGCGCGTGACAAAGCTGCTCTGCAAGATATTGCTGACGATTTACGGAGCAGGTTCAAAGCAACGCGTATGGCAGAATTTATTGAAGAAGCCGCCGAGGTCTATGAGCGCCGAGGGTTATTCACATCTAGGTACTGAGGTTGATCAGCTGGGTTGTATTCACGACTGCCAACCTTAGGCATCTTGTAGGTTTTGGCTTTTTCCGGCTGATCATGCCGGCCTTTGCTCTTAGCTGGTTGAACCGCTCGATCTGCGACTCGAAGCAAGGTTAAATTTAAACGAACAAATTAGGAGAACAAATCATGCTTACATCACTGAAAGGCAAAAGCATTATCGTTACTGGCGGCTCAAAAGGGATCGGGCGTGGTATCGCCCAGGTTTTCGCCGCAACTGGGGCCAAAGTTACTTTGGCGTCACGGGGTGAAGAGGCCCTGAAGGAAACGGTCGACGCGATAAACGCTGGTGGCGGTGACGCGCGCTATGCACTGTGTGATGTCTCGGAATGGGTGTCAGTGCGGGCCATGGTGGATGATGCCGCCGCCGCACAGGGGGGGCTGCACGTGCTGTGTGCCAATGCCGGGGTCTTTCCCCAGACCAAAATTGTAGATATGGACCCGGCGGAATGGGATGGGGTGATGGCCGTCAATTTGCGTTCTTCGTTCCTGTGTGTCAAAGCGGCGATCCCGCATTTTGAAAAGGCGGGAAAGGGCAGAGTAGTTCTGACCTCTTCCATCACTGGGCCAGTAACAGGCTATCCCGGATGGTCGCACTATGGGGCCTCAAAATCTGGCCAGTTGGGGTTCCTGAAAACCGCCGCGATGGAGCTAGCACGTTATAATACCACCATCAATGCGGTGATGCCAGGCAATATCTATACTGAAGGTCTGCAGGATTTGGGGCAAGATTATCTGGATTCCATGGCCGCCTCGATCCCGCTGAAACGTCTTGGTGCGGTTGAGGATATCGGCAATGCCGCTTTGTTCTTTGCATCAGACGAGGCAGGCTATATCACCGGTCAACAAATCATTGTGGACGGTGGGCAAATTCTGCCGGAATCCCTAGAGGCGATTGAAGAAACCTGAATTGCGTAGCATGGGTGTTGTCAGATTAAAAGGCATTGTCAGACAAACTTGACGTCCCATTGGTTAGTCCCTAATTTTGGTGAATAACAACAGAAAACACATTCAAATATTTCAAGACTGCATTCACCCTAACTTCACCAACCGCCTAGATGCCCCCATAAACCCAGTATCAGAACGTTGCTCAGCCACATATGCGCGCTCCTGAAAGTGGTAATAGGTTCTCACCACATTCCCTTGGGCTTTGGCTCAATATACGCTTCTATCCCAACATTTCCCTATTTGCTCCCCACTAAAAGTTGGAACTCCTTGGAATTGTGCCAACAGTTTTGAGGTATTATTGCTTATCATTTTAAACAGTAAGCTGCTTTTGAAATCAACTAGTGCTGAAAAATCCAATTAACTAGTCTTGCAAATAGAAAAGTTAGCAGAACTAAGGCTATACCTGATAATATAAAAAGAATTGCAGCTCCAGTACTTGGGGCCTGAAAGGGAGCCATAATACCTACAAAAAAAGAGCAAATTAAACCTACAATGTAAACAACAGCCACAATAAGTCTTCTTAAGGATTCAAAAATCATATTCTCATATCTCTATTAATTATGAGTTTACAATTTGTAATTTTACAAACAAATAATCAATATTATTTTTAGCTAGTTCGCTTAATGTTACTAAATTTAAGAAATTAATTCCAACTGATATTTAATTCATCCCACTGTGACTGCGCTCCAAAACGTAGTGGCAGAATAGTAGTGCCAACCCCTGAAGTAACAAATACTGTTCTTTGGTCATCCTCGTAAAGCCCACAATGAGCGTCAGATGGCGCGTCAGATGGCACCCATAATGGGCCAATGAATGGAAGGCTTATCTGACCACAATGGGTGTGCCCAGCAATCACTAATCCTTTAATGCGCGCATCAAATGCACCAGCTGGGTCATGCGTAATAGTAAACTTGGGAACATTCTTACATTCCTGAGGGTATTCCACAAAATTATATCTATTTGTATATTTGTCACCAAGACCCCGAATGCAAACATTTCCTTTGACTGTTTGAATTAATGAAGTTTGGTTTTCCATTATTTCAACACCTAATCTATTAAATACACTGATCCATTCTTCCGCATCTGACCAACTTTCATAATTGCCTAACACAACAGCTCTCGGCAAAGGATCAATCAACTTTATTATGTTTATAATATTTTTACGATGAGATGACATATCATCTATAGCTATGGGGTCAGATGTATAATCGCCAACGAAGACAACTAAATCAGGTTGTGTGGATTTTATTTCTAATACAAGTTTTTTAAACGCATTTACATGCTTCTGCCCTTCGGGAAGGTGGACGTCACCAATTACTGCAACTGATAGTGAACTTGAGCTAACTGAAATATCATTTAAAGAAACAGTGACAGTGTTACGTTCAGTCTTTAAATTCTGAGATATTGAAACGAATAAATAAGCTCCCAATAACGTAAAAATGAAAATCCAAAAAAATATTTTTTTCATATTTTACCTCTAATATTATTTACTTTATTCGATTAATGTATGCAAATTTTTTATCCGATCTATCGACATAGTCATCGGACAATAAAAAAACATTGGTGAGCCATCATTTTTCAAAAAAATTTTCAACGGTATTGTCAGACAAACTT
>TARA_B110000211_G_C14093227_1_pt1 | contig 17015 bp, 13 predicted proteins | sample TARA_B110000211 | Tara Oceans TARA_B110000211 (sample SAMEA4397516) | marine metagenome | biome: Polar Biome; feature: [DCM] deep chlorophyll maximum layer (ENVO:01000326); material: water (ENVO:00002006), including particulate matter (ENVO:01000060) such as... | depth 30 m
CCAGAGGAGGCCCGACTAGCGCCTGAACCTTTTTTACCAGAGGAGCGTGTATGAGTCGGAGAACGCTTCCGCGGGCCTAACTTTTTTTTTGCCGGGGATCGTTTTTTAGTTGGATTTTGCCTAAAGAAACGAAATTGTCCGTCCGCAAAAAAAGCACCCAATTGAGCATTCTTATATTTCCGCACTTCAGTCACCACGCCGTGTTGTTCTATTTGATCATACAATGAGGATTTGATCAACTTAGAAATATGTATTTTGCGTCCCTTTTTATTGGTGGCCATTTATTATATGTGTATATTTTTTTTATAATTTATATATTAAATGGAACAGACAATCAAAACGCGACTTATTGATAAAATGAATACCTTAGAAAAAGATTGTATTGCAACTGTACGTGTACATCAGGACGACTTTGCCCGCGGTACATATAGAATAACCAAACCGGGTCTGTATATTTTAGAAAGTGATATAATTTTCGCACCAAATGCCGCCATTTCGAATAGCATTGATCCCGTACACTTAAATGTCTTAGATAATTATATGCCGGCGACGGGAGACGCAGTGTACTCCGGTCGACAGTATGGTTTAGGTTTTTTTGCAGCGATTACCATTGAATGCGACGATGTAATTTTAGATTTAAATGGCTATACTCTTTGTCAATCGAAGCTCCATTATGTACAGCAACGGTTCTATGCTAACATAGAGTTAAACGATTCGCCCTTTATTATTCCAGCAAATTCGACCACGACCCAGGGGCCGGCTGATTTTGGAAGTTGTGGATTTAATAAAAATATTTGGATTAGAAATGGGACTCTGGGGCGAAGTTCCCACCACGGCATCCACGGCAATGGGGCTGAATCTATTATAATCGAGAACATCCGTATTACTGGATTTGAGGTAGCGGGTATCGCCTTAAATGGTTGCGAAAATGTTCTTTGCCAGGATATAGACATTGACCACTCCAGTACAGATGTAGACGTCAATTTCTTATATTCAAATGCGATCTTTACGCGGCGAGCATTAGTTAAGCTATATGATCAAAATCCAAGCGCATCGATCGTTGTGTGCGGTGAAACACGAACAATTTTAGACATTTTAACAACATTAACAAATACTATGATTGATGAAGTATATGTACCTGTTCTAGATTGTCTGGATGTACATGAGGGAATTTTCCATAATCCAACCCATTTACCGGAGGGAAATTTATATGGTATCGTGTTGAATACAATGGGGGTCGTGATTGGAGATTTCGCTAGGACCTATAAGCCAAATATCGGCAACACAAACATTGTGCTTCAAAACATCACAATTAGACACTTAGATTCATTTCCAAGAGAAATAGTGGGATTAACACTCAATGGAAAATTAGTGAAGGGCGTCGTGGGAAATATTTTACCAATTAAGATTGCGTCCAATAAAGGGGAAGTCTTCGGGCGAAACATCGTATTTATTGCGACGGCAATAATGGGCAAATACAATACTTCGAGTTCAGGATCACTTCATGTACCATCTCCAGTACTGGAATGGATTAAATCTACGGAACCGTTTAGTGAGTATATTAAACATACGGATCTACAATATTTTAATTTGCGCGACCAGATGGGACACTTTATGAAAGGGAATATTACGCTCTTTATATCCGGTGGCAAAAATATATTTACGCGCGATATAACGTTGTACGATATTAAAAATAGCGGACAAATATGTGAATGCACACCCGATCAATTTGTACATTTTAAGCGCGCACACGACGCACCCCGTTCCGTAAATTGCCAAATTGAAAATCCGAACTATATTGGCGATACATTGACAATGATTCTTATCACCGCTGCCCGAAATGTATCTCTGGTAAATATTACAGCAAGAACACCTGCACTCAAATGCACATCGTTAATTGTAAAGGGCGACTCGTGTGGTATTTGTTCAAGTAATATATTAATTGGCCCCGACGTTATTATAACCGACGACGAGGGATACTGCCTTTAACCCGTTGAAGATTTAAATTAATATATTTTTTAATTTAAATTTTACAGTGTTTTGTGATTTCTATAAAATAACTCAAGATCCATGCTATAAGAAAAAAAGAGGACATTTAAATCTTGAACGACGTCGATACATAGCAGCCGAAGTGCAACGATTATTATATAGGATCTAATTTTTGAATAACGCCCATTTTCGGATAGTTCTGTGCAAGCTCATCTTCGGTGGTATACAGCATTCCTTGTGTAATATATTTATTAATGACGCCCAGTATAGTTCCATGAGCGACAATTAATATATTCTTACCGGCATAGGACTCCAAGTGTGTAATAAATGGAATTACCCGGTCCAAAACATTCGATATTTGCTCATTATATACAATATCCGACAATTGTGTAAATGAGTTATAGTCTGCGTTCACATAGTGTTCAATTTGAGGATGTGTGGTATACAACTCATAATGCGAATGGGAATAATTATCGATTGTAAAACAGTCCTGATGGATATATTCATAGACACTATATTCTACATTAATTTTTGTATTCGTACGTATACAGTACGGCAATATAGTTTGAATTGTCCGTAAAAAAGGGGAGCAAAATATAATATCAATATTCGCGTGCTCCAGAGTATGTCCTAATTCTTGGGCGCCAGCTTTACCCATTTCAGTAAGTGAAACAAAGAATGTATTCGCAAGTGGTCTTTTTTCATGACGAAGAGTGTACACCGTATTCATGTACATGATTAGTATTTATTCTTTTTAAGTATAAATATCAATTTACGAACCATACAGGCAACTTTTTCTATAATTATTTTTCTCAATTTCTTGCAATATAATACGCACTTTATGGACGTCGTCCAGACTCCCGGAAAGTGATATAAAATTATCAGCAATTTTATTACTAATAGACAGAATAGTTCCCGAGTCGGACGCGATTCGTTTTGTTAAGTTCTTGTTAACACTGAAAAAACGTATTGTTTCTGGGAAAAAATAGACCCTAATTGTAGACGTCATATTATATGTACATATAATATCATTTAACCTATAAAATAAATCGCACATATTAATACCACCGTGGATACTGTCGTAAAAATTAATTACAGTGTATATTGGAAGATATTGATACTATATATGAAGGATTTTTTGTATTGCATATGGGCTATTCCCGCGAATCATCACCCATGGTATACGGATACTGGTGGATTCTGTCCGCATCTTAGTATTAATACTAATTTAAGCTACGAGGAAGCCTATGCGGAATTTACAAAAATCGAATTCTTGCCGATTTTGGTTACATTGGACACGGTTATATACGAGTACACTGAAGAGTTTAGTAGTTTGTTCTATACCGTGAGTAGCACACCACCCCCGCCATGGTTCCCGAACGGCGCACATATTTCATTTATATATAAATATAGCGGGGCATTTTCTGCGCTAAATATTGCGCGAATCGGGAGCATCGCGAAAAATGGAGTATTGGATCGAATATGTGTAGTGAGGTGTAATGGGCATTATAATACATGGGAGATCCTTCACATTCGATAATTATGCGCATTTCAGTATCTTTTAGGTGAAAGGTGCATATCTACGTTTCACTATAAAATGCGATTAATATAGTTCCTAACATAAGTAAGAAAATACCAATAGTTTGTTGGATAACTAATGTACGTTTTAAAATGAGGGCACTCGCTATAGTTAGAAGTATAACAAGAGAGCTTGAAAAAACGCCCCTTGTTAATCCTGGATTGGTTCCCCTATGGGCGCTCTTCCAGTATACAATATTTCCTAAAAATACTAATAAAGATATAAGGGAAATTTTCCTAAACATACTCGAAGACATTTTTGTTTGATAAAAGTTGTTATATAAATAATATATTAATCCTAATAATCCACCAACCATCCACATAACTGATACATACAGTTCCGGTTGAATATTGGAACAATCTGTAAATTTATAAAGAAGTTCGGATCCAATAAAGAAGAACGACGCGAAAATAGACAGAGTTAACCAATTATTATAAACAGGCATATAATATAAAATCATAATTTATTAATACATAAAGTACACATATACATAACACAATGGATTAGTCGCACGTGAGCGCTATGGGCATGTGGTCCTATGTGGAAGCGAATATGAGTGGGTCTATTTTCTATTTTTAACTTCGGTATCAAAATCCTTCTTAGTGAGTATATATCCCCAGTGCTGTAAAGTTTGTCTTATTTTTGGCGAAACGCGCATATCATTCCATTTAGCGCCCTTTTTTAATATTAACGTGATTAGCCATTTTCGGAATCTTCCCTTTTTGCCTGCGATGCCGTTCCATCTTTTTATTTGACGAGCATCGTCCGTTGTCCGGCGCCCATAGCAAAAATTACAATACCATTCTACCCAACCGTACGGATCCTCCTTTGTAATCCATCCTTTTTTTTCCCACTCATCGAGCGATGATCCAACATTGACCTTATATTTATTAATTTTTTTATCACAAATTTGACTAGATAAATGGCTTTCTGGAATATTTTTCCACCAAGAGTCCGGATATTTTTTATGAACATTTTCACATTTTTTGTTGGTAATTGATGATTTAATTGGCCTCCAATATGTTCCACCAAAACTTCCTAATTTAAAAATCTGCCTAGGTGTCAAATTCGGCAAAAACTCAGGGTATTCTTTTGAAAGAGGCATACTATATAGTACTACAATATATTGACAATCGTTTTAATTCAAGTCAATATTGAGTATGGTAATGAAAATAAGACATATGGATAATAGTGATTTTTTATAATGTCTACATATTATATATGACCCCCATTATTCGAAAACTAAAAGAGTTAGTCGACCCACAAAATTTTGTTAAATCCACGTGGTTATTTGGAATGCTCATTCTATTTTTGGCGATGTACGGTGCACGTCTACAGCCAAAATTACCAAAAGAACTCATGAACTTGTTTAAAAACCCACTCTTTAGGGGTGTTATATTATTCCTCGTCGTTTATTTATCGGAACGCGACATGGGTGCGGCCCTCACCATTGTTGTTATCTTCGTGGTCACCATGAATCTTTTACATTCGACAAATGCGCTCGATAATATTAGAAATACATTTGCTAAAGAGACGTTCGAGAGCGATGGCCGCCCACTCGCCTCCTGTGCGTTATATTCTAAAAAAAATCCAATATATCCCGTATTTGGCGAAGAACAAGACCTCGAATGAAGAACTTTGGTATTGCATTTTAAATGCGAAACGGGTTAAAATATACTGTCGAAATTTATGCCTTCATCTGCCGAGTCGCCAACTTTCACACTTGCTAAACTATATTCTCCGACTCTCTTTTCGAAGAAATTAGTTTTATTTTCCATTGAAATAAGCTGCATAAACTCGAATGGGTTTTCACTATTATACAATTTTGGATATCCCAGCTGCTGTATAAGTCGATCTGCGACAAATTCAATATACTGAGCCATAAGTGTCTTATTCATTCCGATCATTGAGCATGGAATAGAATCATTAATGAAAGCCTTTTCAATACGAACGGCGTCGCCAATAATTTCGTACACCCGCTCCTCCGATAGCCGACGTTCTAATTTAGAATATAACAACACTGCAAAATCGGTATGCATCCCCTCGTCTCGACTAATTAATTCATTGCTGAATGTTAAACCCGGCATTAGGCCACGCTTTTTCAACCAGTAAATCGCACAAAATGACCCAGAGAAGAAGATACCCTCTACAACGGCGAAGGCTACTAGACGCTCCGCGAACGTATTTTCACGAGTAAACCACTTCATTGCCCACTTCGCCTTGTGTTGAATGCAGTCTATTTCGGTAATCGCGTTAAAGAGTCGAGATTTCTCAGCAGAGTCGGAAATGAATTTTTCAATTAACAGTGAATAGACTTCCGAATGAATATTTTCAATCGCGATTTGAAAACCATAAAAACATCTGGCCTCAGGAATCTGTATTTCTCTTGAGAAATTTTCAAGTAAATTTTCACCGACAATTCCATCCGCGCCTGCGAAAAATGCTAAAATATTTTTAACGAAATACTGCTCGTCCGATGTCAATGAATCCCAATCGTTTTGGTCCTTCGAGAGGTCCATTTCCTCCGCCGTCCAAAAACAAGCTTCCGCCTTTTTATACATCAACCAAATATCATGATGTTGAATAGGGAATAATGTAAATCTATTATTATTTTCGGCGAGCAATGGCTCAGAGGCGTGATCAGAATAAATAATACATGACGCCATTTATATCATAAGAATATATAATTAAATATCAAATTTAATCCAGTTATATATAAATGAACTTTGTATGTGTATTTGATTTAGATATGACCCTGTATAATAGCTCGGATTTTATTAATAGCCCAATCGCTCATATTTATTATAATTCCTTTACCAAAAAGAGCCTCTTGTTATATTTATTGAACACAATGCCGTGCGCGAAATTTATATTTACAAATGCGACGCATTCGCATGCGAAACTGGTGCTCGAGACATTGGGATTGCGGGAAATTTTCCCAGAGAAACACATAATCTCTACCGACATGATTGATAATAAATTAAAGCCTCTACTAGAAACATACGTCTTGGCCGAACAAAAATTTAAGATCCGCGCGCCTCAACAGACTATACTTTTTTTTGAAGATCAACTCCAAAATTTGGTCGCCGCAAAAAAACGAAATTGGACAACAATTTTAATAACCGATACGCGTACTACAGAGGCTTGTCCAGACTTCGTAGATTATTGTTTTAAAAATATCGAAGACGCGCTCGTATATTTCAGCAATGTCATGAAAAAGGACGGCATTATATCGAATTAAAGGAACTCCGCACTCATATAATATGGACGATTTACTTATTACCAACAATATTATAGAACCTCCGTCCATTCCATTAGAGCGCCCCCAAGCAAACCATACCTATGCATACAAAAAAAGTATCATTCGTATTTCACCCGAAACGAGCGCCACGAAATATAGTCGATGCGTCTTACATAGAATGTACCAAAATGTATGCCATTTTAAATTAATAAAATCGGACTTACAACTGTCGTCGAAACATCTGCATCTTCCGCTAACGTTAGAGTATAATACGACCACCGCGCCGGGGATAATTGAGCGCCCAATTTCAAACACCCGAGTTCGTCGATTGGCGACGCTGACGGTGGATGTATGCCCCACCGGGGAAGTACTTGTATTCGATATACATATACTTAGTGCCGAACTACAGAAATACATAGATGACCATTATCCAGACCATATTAACAGTAGTGGTCGTATCGCGGGTGTATATTTAGAACAATACTCGCGTATTAAGTTTTTGATGACTCCTACATTACTTGCAGATATTAATATGGATTCGTTTGAAGTCTCGGCGACACTTGGAAACTTGATCTGTGGAAATTCAATCGACAATATACCTATGCAGACCAAGGGCTTGGAGATATTTGTTAATAAACAATCAGACCCTACCGAAAATGGACTATATCGAGTGTATGCAACCCAAATGTTGAGACAAATATTATTTACGGGTGGTACTGGGTATACCATCGAGGACATTAATAATATATCTCTCTTTTACACAGTAAGTGGTAAAAAAACAAAGATGGCCAATATCGCAACTTCATTAGATATTGTGTTAGACGAACACGGATCCATAGTCGATATTTGTATTGTTGGCGAAATACCCCTCGAGGTGAACCCTCAAAATATATATACGGATACGGTTTCATTATTCCCTTTTTCCTTAGAATTAATATCCGATACAGGCACGGGCGCATCATTTATATTAATCATCGGTCCGGTATATACTAAAAGTGAAGTTCCACCCGATTCATATGTTCGTATACGGGATGGTTTATATCACAACTCGACCACGGTTCATAAAACACGTGTCGAACATCACGAGAGCCTCCCGTCGAAGGTCGCGTTTTATTATAGGACATATGGGGACATATCATTGCGTACACTCCAAGTGGAACTTCTAAAAAATAATTTAACAGAAACCTCTATAGCGTCTTGTGTTAAACGACACCGTGCTCTATATATTCTTCGGGGAATTTTTGGTATATTTGAGGAGACTGGGCCACTTATACATATTAAATTTCTATCATTTTCTACATTAGAAATAACCGTATTAAATAGCGCCGATATGTCGCGGAACGCCGGGGATATGGGCAACATTACTGATATATTTACACAGACTACGTCTAAAATTGAAATCATTTTCCCAGCTACCGGAAACAGACTGAAATTTCACGCGATCCGGTCGACGATACATAACACGCCCGTACCAAATAGTAGAATACTCTCCAAAATTATACTCTCAGTTATACCAGTTGATACGGAATATTATACATTATCCGCACTAACCCGCATGAGTGGCCAAGCTTTGCTCTATATATTTAAACCGGTAAATGTGCTTGACCTCGCCCCTGTGTATATTAACAAACATATTGTCCATGGTCATAAAACGTCAGGAAAAATTTCACAGGTACCTGACAGAATAAAAGCGACATTAGATACATGGGCGCTCCCGTTGTCCATTAAAAACGAGATTGGCGCCTATCTATTCGAGGGTATCGATCCATATCGAATGCCTTATAATTCGGAATCAACCGCGTCGCGGACGATTATATTTGGATTTAAGTCAATGATTCGGCGCTCGTATGACCGCTCGTTATTTACAATAACTAAACTTGGTATACGCTTGTCTATCTCGGTGCATTCTCTTACAGAGTATATGGATAAAATAGAAACACTTTCGATTTCGACACCGGCTGATCTATATAATGTATCCATTAGACATGTGTCTCGGGATTCATCGTATGTATATCTTCTCTTTAATACAGCGCTGTCAACATGTGCGTATGCAGCCATCGCATCTTGTCCGGCAATTGGAATTGACTTCATTACTAATCCTATTGTGAATATAAATCGAATATACTATAAGACGTACATGCGTTCCGAATTAAACCACATATTAAATTTAATACCAAATAATATACTCCGTATGACTCACTACACAAATTCAAGAAATGGTGTCTGTCTTGGGAAATATACCGACGCTTTATTGTTGGATATTCGGCGCACGCATGAAGATATGGTATGCCTCCATGTTGACATACTACATAATGTTAACTTTACGTACCATACGTCGGCGACTATTTTATTAGAGACCTTCGATAGGAAAGAGCTGACCTATATTAGCCCCTACGCGGGTCTGTACTATAATCCAAAATTAAGCAACGCTGCATTATATACACATACGACCTTTACACAGGAATACTTTGAAAATATAACTTTGAACTCCCGTCACGAGTACGAGTCGTCCACATTATTGGGACTGTCAGCGCATGGTACACTCGATAGTATGGAGTATGAATTAATCCCACTGAAGGCTGTATCGACTCCTAAGACATTATGTCTAAATGGGTACTCGACAAAAGATGAATTAAGTGCCCGTTTACACGCCCCCCCTATAAAGATGTCTGTGATTAATACGGCAATATCACTACATGCGACGCGTGCGGTTAATATACGCGAGTACAGTTATGTGCCGGGTGGGCTGCGCTATATATATGTTAAGTCATACGATGTTCTTGCACCAGGTGCAATAGTTTATATTCAATGTACAACCACGGTGTTAAATGGACCCCACGCGATAGTAATTCCACCATACCATCGAATATATTGTACAATTACAAGTGATTTCTGCGGCCTCGAAATAATATATAATTATAAACGAACCAAGTGGGGGGTATTATATACGAACGTACAAAATAATGAACTATCGTATAGCGCATGGAGCGAACCCTTCGTGGTGGGTGAAGCTATATTTGGCTCAGTATCTGGTGGCTCCGCAACTATCGATTCGTGTGAGTCGGGGCACATATCTCATTGTTTTTTTATTAAGGTACCGGATGCCCTCGTCGAGCAAACGCTTCCCGAACTGTATATTACAACAGATGAAACATTTAAAAAAGTCAATGAAGAGTCGTCGATGTTAGAACATTTGCACATGCATGGGCCATTATCGACACCTCATATTTCTAATGTAGACACAACGGAATCGATTGAGATAGTTTCGTCGCGCGTACGTCATGCGATAGATACGAGTAATATCATTGTCAAAGTACGTAGTCCACACACATATATGGTGGGCGATTCAGTATATATCGAGGGTCATGATATTTTACCACTGGATATACCACATACACATCCAATACGGGCGGTATATCGCTTTGAACAGTATTTTAAACAGTTTATATTGGGGTGCCCAGAGAGTGCGGGGATAACACAGGAAACAACGACTTGGATACATATATCGCAATCTAAACGAGGATTTAATGCGGCGATGCGTTCTAAAAAATATCAAAAAAAAGTTATCGACTGGGATCATTATGTATCCCATGGTGCCCCCGAACCTCTGTTTAATAGGCGCGTGCGCGATATGATGCTGCGCATGGGTGTACAGGACGACTCGGCGTATGTAAACCGAATTATTATTCTTGATATTCGCACGCCGATTAAAATAGAAACTGCAGGTTATGTATATATAGGAGAGACTCCTCGGATATTGTTAGGAAACATCGTCCTTGCGAAGGAGCCACATGAGTATGATGAGGATCTCGGGGCAGCGTTTCAAACGGTATATGTAAAATTAGATACACATATTATACACGGGTCAACAATCGAACGTATCGGGCGTATATTAAGTGAATCGGTAGCCATATATATAGGTACAGAAAAGTGTGGTGAATTAAGCGGCGAATCAATAAAATATATAGACAATGTCTTATATTTTAAATATGGCGTCTACGAATATTTTTATTATACAGCGCTATATGATCGTGTGGTTGTAGATATAAGTGGGTCGATGTGGGTCGATATAGGCGCCCCTGTTCAACTTTGTAATAATGTGAGCGCTACTGTAATTTTGAACGACCTCTTACATGGCAATATAGTTATAGATACCCGATTCGACGATCTGATGGCCACCTCAAAATTGTCAATGAACTATATACCCCAACGCATGCCCTTACGTGGAAATACTATGGGCATGGAGAGTATTCATTTGTTAAGGGTACTTGATATCAATAGTATACAATATGAGGGCGCGATGCGGTCGTATATGATAGTGGAGACAACTGCCGACCTTACAAAACTTGTATATAACGGAATGGATCGTGTGATTACCATAGACGACTCTGCCCATTATGGGGGAGGAATCATTAAACACTGTATGATTCATAAACAATATACTACGGTTGAAAAAACGTTAAGACTGGACCCGTATTTGGATAGTAAGGTTAGAGATGTAGATACTATATTAATCGTACTCTATGGAATGTTGGCGCATAATTATAATATAGAGTCGACCCAGGTTCGGATAAACTTCCCAGCATTTAGAATACCCGCAGATGTTCAATGTGTGCGCCGGAGTAATATACTGGTTTCAAAAACCGAGATACGGAGTAAAAATATAGATGTATTGGGTCGAATTGCGATCGGTGACCGAGTTATATTTGATTACGCAAATACACAGCCGTTTCGGGCCACACGCCATACTCCCGCGTTAATAGATTCGTCCTTAAGTCAGATAGAATCGACATTTTTTACGAACATTATCGACGTAGAGCGCCGCAGTAAGACAAGTATAGTTATATATACGCCAATGGTTCCAATTTTTTATAAAGAGGGTACACTGGTAGTTGTGGTGCCAGTTACCGAGGATAGGTGGTCCGTGCGTCCAATCCTAATTAATAATGTGTGGTTTACTAAAATCTATACGCCGCATGCGTATACTCATTGTGAAAGACTGTATGTCGACGGCATGGATGATTTTAAACTACCGTTTATACCGTTCGATTCGTCTATACACAGTGGTGCCGCACGCGAATTAACCAATATACCAACCGGGTATTATAATATTGTCGATAGATTACATGATAGTATTATAATACGTGGTCTTTATTTCGGAATAAATGGCGAAATAACTTTTGTATCGAATGAAAATCCATTAGAGAGCACAATTAACCGACACCGTCCATATACAATTGCCTCGATTGAACCCATATTGTCTGAGATCAAGTTAGAGTCTAGCTATATCGCATGTAGACGGTCGCACCCATTGGGAATACATGGTGCCTTGTGTAAGAAGGTACCTGCCTCTGCTCCTTTATTTGGATCCCGATACGTCGATGTTAATATTCGACAAATGGATTATATAATTCAAGATACGCATCCCACGTTTGCTATTTTATACGAAGACGAATCGTGTATAGGAGGAGACATGGAGTTTAATCCTCCTTTGGCGGAGCTTGACTACATAGATCTGGCCCTTACATACAAGAGTAAAAAACTAGAGGTAAGCGAGGAGTATTCCCTTTTTTTTGAGGTAACGGAGAGAATTACACAGCTTGGACAATAACTAAAATTTGATTATTTAATATATTAACTGAATAGATATTAAATCTCACATATACATGGATGAGCTAAAAAGGGACATATCAACTATTATAAAGTATCCTATAGAGAATATAGATGATATCGACACTCTTGTAGAGTATAGCATCGACATATTATCCCTATTATACGATAAGAAATTTGTAAAAAAATACATCTACAAGGGCCTGATCAAGCAATTTATAGCCGAACTCCGTCCCGACTTATATGGAAGTATCTACAATCATTTTATTACGAAGGACCACTCCGTCACAGTCGAACACTTGCAAAAAATCCCACAATTCGAACAGAGAACCCCCGCGTGGTTTAAATTCCGGCAAAATAACATCGGGGCAAGTGAGGCGGCAATTATTTTTGGTAAAAGTATCTTTTCAAATGAGAAGAAATTACTACTTAAAAAATGCGGCCATAAGATACCGTTTGTGTCGAATCCGGCATGTCAGCATGGTACGAAATATGAACCAATTGTCCAATTATTGTATCAAATTAAAAATAGGGTTAAGTTGTTTGAATTCGGGAGTATTGCGCATCCGGAGTATAGTATGATAAGTGCATCACCTGATGGTATTACTGAGACGGGTGTTATGGTTGAAATTAAGGTCCCATATAAGCGCCTTATAACCGGTGGACCTCCTATATACTATTGGTATCAGATGCAACAGCAAATGCAAGTCTGTAATTTAGATCGAGTTGACTTTGTCGAATGCGATATCAAGGAGTACTTTAATAAAAAGCTATTTTTAGCGGACTCTCAAGATAAAGACGGTATTTTTAATACAAACGGCGACGTCAAGAATGTCTTATTGGAGATATTTAAAGAAGTTTCACCAGGAGTCCAGGACGTAGACTGGATTTATCCAGATCGACTATTAACAACGGACGAGATCGATGGGTGGATCTCGGAGCAACTAAAAATAATTGAGAAGGCGCCGAATATTTCGATGGCCAAGGAGATTTACTTTAAAGTGAATACCTACTCATCATTTACAGTATGGCGCGACGACGCGTGGTGGGATAATAATAGACAGAAATATATTGATTTTTGGAATACGGTTAAACAGTATAAAAAAAATGGATACGATCATCTCCTTGTCAAGAAGCCTCGCACTCGGAAGGTGCGAATTCCCAAATGCTTAATAGAAGATTAGTTCTAACATAAACATTTTTATATATGTTATAACTAATGGTTTCTTCTAAATTGCGGAAATATACAATTGTTAAAAAAATAGGCCAGGGCGCCTTCGGAAAAGTATATAAGGCGCGATTGCGCGATAGCCCGAACACCATTGTAGCAATAAAGTCAGAAGAGAATGAAAAAAACAAAACGCGACTGAGACATGAAATCGTGATATATAATTTACTCGATGGCGCTGTCGGTTTTCCAAAATTATACGATAGCATCACGACCTCCTCTAAAATTATTATTGTAATGGAATATTTGGGACCAAATTTAGAAAAGTTATGTAGGTATTGCGATAAGCGTTTTTCACTTAAGACAATTTTGATGTTGGCTATACAAATATTAAATAGAATTGAAAAATTTCACGGCCTTGGATATATACATCGCGATATAAAACCTGATAATTTTCTCATTGGGGTCGGGGAAAAAAAGAGCAGATTATATTTAATTGATTTCGGCTTAGCGAAAAAAATTATTACGAATGGTACTCATATACGATACCGCGATAAAAAAAGCTTCACAGGTTCATATCGATATTCATCTATACGAAATCATAAGGGGATTGAACAGGGACGGCGTGACGACTTAGAATCAATAGGATATTTATTATTATATTTTTTAAAGGGTCGATTGCCGTGGCAAGGACTCGGTGGTTCTACAAAAGGGGAAAAGAAAAACCGGATTTTTGAGAAAAAAAATTCAACGACTCTTGAAGATTTATGCGATGGCTGTCCGAGTGCCTTTTATTTGTATATGAAATATTGCCGAATTCTGAGGTTTCAAGAAAAACCAAACTATACACTTTTAAAAGATTTGTTCATTAACCTCTTTAAGAAGTCGGATTTTAAACTTGATTTTATATACGATTGGAATATCCGCGCAAAATATAAAAACACGAAGGGTTAATGACGATAATCCGACGCCGAGTGATTGAAACTAACTTAAAAATAGAATCTATTTATATAGGCATCATGGCTAGAGCCGTACCAGTTGCTAATATAGCGACATTTGTTGAAATGAGTCAGAAAAGAAAAGTGCCCGACGCGATAATGGTGGATATTGCACCGAGTGTTCAAGGTAATCCGCTAATACCGAAGATTCGGCGTCTTTTTACGATAGGAATCGTTATCAACCTTGTATATTCATTTGTGAATCCGCTTGTATGTATGGTGTCCTATAACATTCTACTAAATTTTTATTTATTTACACATTATATGGTCCAGACCTTCAAAATTAATATATATAGTTTGTATGCATACGTAGTCTTTATCGTAATAAGCACCCTAATTATGACACCTATTCCATATGTTCTATCAACGCTCAATGGTGGGAAATATGACTTTCTACTAAGTATATTCTATTTAATTATATTGTATGGGTGTGGATTTGTACTCCTCTTTGTATTTTCAAAAATTATAAGAGGTATGCGCCTCCTTAATGCGATGGCGTTAGCTGGATAGTGTGGTAGGGTATTTGAATAACTAAAGTACATTCGCAGGATTTGGAGCGTTTGCTATGTAATCGGACAAATAGGTTGAGGGGTCTAATTCGTTCCTGGCTCCGTCACAATTATATTTCAATATAGTAAGAGCAATGCGTAAATTATTATTTTGGATATTATTGTTAATAATCGCACTTTGTGTTCTACGTGGGCGCAGTATTGAAACACGAGAGGCCTTCGTGCAGCCAAGTTATGGCGATATTTTATTAGAAAATTTTAAATACAATGCGTCTGAACATTTTAAAATTATAAATAAAAAAAATCCGGGCGATTTCGAGGATATTCTATCACAGATAAAACAAGACGACGATGGATATAAAATAATGTTACCCGTGAAGAATGATGCTGATTATACACTTACATACTGGCGGGCATATACATCTCATTATAATGGCGATACTACATCTGAGGATATAGTAATGAATGGAGTCGAAAATCCTTCTATAGAAATTATAGATACAAAACTATTGGGATCACTGACGTGGGAAAAAATTAAGATACTTTTTAAGTCGCACGACCTGGACAGGATTGAATTAAATATTGGCTCAGATAATCAATCGTATACAAAGGGGAATATATTTTGGGCTGGGATGAGTTTGCGCGCCTACCATACTGAATTAGATGATTATAAGTGGCATAATAAGTTAACATCGTTTATACACTTTAAAAGTAAGGATTATGCGTACACTCACGGAGATTCATTCGGTAATAATAATTTTATTGAATTTTCTAAAAAAGTCGATATTAATGACCGCGGGGCAGACCTCCGCAATACTCGAGGCCTAATGGCGTTAGCACACAAACTATTATCCGCCCAGTCGTCAATAGTGATAACGTATACCCCCCACAAGAAAGATAATGGATCGCTTATATCGATCCCTGTATTTAATAAGCAGCGCGGCGATGGGATCAATTTGGATATTCAGACTCACTCGGATAAAGTGGTTATTTCGGTCACGATTATGGATAAAAATTATTTATATAATGTTGGTTTAACATTTAATCCATTGGTCATATGCCTCGTTATCAATACCTTTATACACACCCTATATATTAACGGGTCTAGAGTCAATAGTTATACTACGAACACTCCTGTTAATAATTATAATATACTAGGGACATGTCCGAATCAGTGGAAATATTTAGATAAAAAATGTCTCTATGTCGGTAAAAACAAAGGCGACCGTAAAAACATTAATTCGGCGATTAAAAATAAGACAGCGTTCGCAAAGAAGCACAAATTAATATGGAATAACTGCAAGAGTCTCCATAATGGCGAAATAGCACCAAATTCAAATGGCGCGTGCGTTGTGGATTCGGTCTTAAATATTATGAATAAACCAATCTTAATAAATAAATATGAGCAACTATCCGGCAGACTTCACAGTATAATATTATATAAGAAACGTCTTTCAAAAAAAACCATACGTGATATATATAGCTACATCATCGCCGATTTGCTGAATATACAGCCGCCCAGTCGTAAAAAAAACGCAATGTTTAAGAAGAGTTATAATACGGAGGACCGGGAGCTTCTTAACGAAAAACATCACCCTGATGGATATTCTATTAACAAATGTCTATTTAATAATAGTAAGCTATGTGGGGGCGACAGTTGCTCAAACGTTAATTGGAATTCATTAATAAATGACGTCGCATATAAGGATGAAATGAATCAAGACTGTCGTGATTCTATAAATGATTATTGTCGGGGGAATTATACTGACGATGGGTGCGTTGATTTGCGCAAACGGAGCGCATCCGAATCAGCGCCGTGTGATATTGGGGATATATAGAATTATATACGGTGCGAAATTAATATCAAATTATATATTAGTACATGAATATAATATATATTTTGTTAGTAATAATACTTATA
>TARA_B110000211_G_scaffold45983_1_pt1 | contig 17008 bp, 16 predicted proteins | sample TARA_B110000211 | Tara Oceans TARA_B110000211 (sample SAMEA4397516) | marine metagenome | biome: Polar Biome; feature: [DCM] deep chlorophyll maximum layer (ENVO:01000326); material: water (ENVO:00002006), including particulate matter (ENVO:01000060) such as... | depth 30 m
TTCACAAAAGGTTTTAAAAAATTTTACAAAAAAACCTTACAGTTTTGTTATTTAGTGTTTTTTTAAATAATGTAAAGCAAATAATGCATTGTTATGTACTTGATAATTTCATTCCAATGACCATATTAGTATCAGAATGAAAAATACAAACTCAGATTCAATTGGACTAAAACTTTCAGACTTTGAGGATAAGAGCCTATTGATACTTGACGACGACGATCCTTTTCGAAGTAGACTAGCTAGAGCCATGGAAAAGAAGGGTTTTCAGGTAAAAGAAGCTAAAAATGTTGATGAAGGCCTTAAAATAGCACAAAATTCTCCCACCAACTTTGCACTTGTTGATCTTAGACTTGAGGATGGCAGCGGTTTGGAAGTGGTTAAGGCACTCCACAAGTCCAAAAAAGAGAGCAGGATAGTTATGCTAACAGGTTATGGCAATCTCCCCACAGCTGTAGCAGCTGTAAAGGCTGGAGCTATAGATTATATAGCTAAACCTGTGGATGCAGACGATGTAGAAGCAGCTTTGCTAGCTGCGCCCGAATCTAAAGCGAAACCACCTGAAAATCCAATGTCAGCTGACAGAGTTAAGTGGGAACATATTCACAGAGTATTTGAGCTTTGTAATAGAAATGTATCCGAGACCGCTAGAAGGTTAAAAATGCACAGAAGAACGCTTCAACGTATTCTCTCAAAAAGATCTCCCAGGTAATTATCTAAGATACTGAGTTATTTTTTTTAATTTAGGTAGACTAAATAAAACTATTAGGATCTTAAATAGCTCTGCAAATAAAAAAGGTTGAACACCTAGTTGAAACAAGGGTTTCTCCCAACCAATTAAAGTCCCCAACCAAAGCACCCCTAAAATATAAATAAAACTTACTGAAAAGGTCAGTTGTAGAAAGTTTTTAAAAATACTCCCTTCAAATTTGAATCTTCCCGCAAAGTAAACAGCGAAAACAAAACCAATTAAATAACCCATTGTAGGTCCAGTGAAATAAACTATTCCAACCCCTTTCTCGGGAGAACCAGAAAAAACAGGCAAACCAATAATACCCTCAAACAAATAAAGAGTTATTGTTGCAAAACCTAATTTCCACCCAAGTGTAATACCTAAGACTAGAACCACTAAAGTTTGCATAGTCATAGGAACCGGATAAAAAGGAATTTTTATTTTTGAGGAGATTGCTAAAAGGATTGTACTCATTAATACAATAAATACATTCTTAATTATTTTTGATTGTTTTATATCTTTAATCAGTTCCATTATATTATATTTAACATTTTTTTTCTATAAATCTAGTGATTTGTTAATTGTACGAAAACATCTTCTAAATCACCATCTTCTGTAGCTATATCTAAAATTTTAATGTTTTTTTTTTTCAATACATTCACCACATCGTCAAAACTATAAGAATTTTTTTCATATATAGCTGTTATAGTGTCTTCAGAATTTGATTTAAATTGCACTCCTGCTAAAATTAAATCGTTACTATTATCTCCCTTAGGAACTTTAAAAGTAATTTTTTTTGTTTGAATCCTATCCAATAGTTTTTGTGTAGTGTCTAATGCAACTAAATTTCCTTTATCAATAATTGCTATCCTGTCACACATTTCTTGTGCTTCAAAAAGATAATGTGTTGTTAAAATAATTGTTACTCCTTCTTTATTTAATTGTTTAACATTTTCCCAGAGATTTTTTCTTAATTCCACATCAACTCCAGCTGTTGGTTCATCCAAAACAAGTATGGGGGGTTGATGAACCATAGCTTTAGCAATTAATAATCTTCTTTTCATACCACCCGATAGACTTCTTGCATAAGAGTCTGCATGTTCTTCTAAAGAAACCATTTTTAAAATAATATCAGTAATTCTATCTTTTTTTGGAACACCATATAGCCCAGCTTGCAGCTCCAATAATTTTCTAGGGCTAAAAAATGCATCTAGATTTACTTCTTGTGGAACTATTCCTATTGAAGCCCTAACTTGTCTAGGATTCAAATCAGAGTCAAAACCCCAAACATTAATTTTTCCTTCAGTTTTAGTAACTGTACCAGCTAATATACTTAAAAAGGTAGTTTTTCCTGCTCCGTTCGGACCAAGTAAGCCAAATACCTCACCTTGTTTAACTTCAAAATTCAGGTTGTTAAGAGCTTTGTTTAAAACACCTTTTTTTTTATTTTTTGAATAAATCTTAGTTAAGTTTTCAACACTTAAAGCAATTCTTTTCATAGTTTATTTAATTATATCACGAAATAAATAAGGTATTATAAATATTAGATATATGACTTCCTTAAAAAAAACTGATCACTTTTATTTGATTGACGGTTCAGGCTATATTTTTAGAGCCTATTATGCTTTGCCACCACTTTCAAGAAAAAGTGATGGGCTTCCTACAGGTGCAGTAAGTGGTTTTTGTTCAATGCTTTTTAAATTACTTGAAGACTCTAGGTCTGATGATTCAATACACAAACCAACTCATTTTGCGGTAATCTTTGACTCCGCAAAAAAAAATTTTCGAAATGACATCTATAGTGACTATAAAGCAAACAGAACCGAAGCGCCAGAAGACTTGGCTCCTCAATTTGCATATATAAGAAAAGCAGTAAAAGCTTTTAATCTACCTTCTATAGAATTAATTAATTATGAAGCTGACGATCTCATAGCCACATATACAAAACAAATCATAGACGCAGGAGCTAAAGTAACTGTTATTTCTTCAGACAAAGATTTAATGCAATTAGTATCAGGCAAAACAAGACTTTATGACCCTATGAAGAATAAAGTTCTAGGAGAAAAAGAAGTATTTGAAAAATTTGGAGTAAAACCCAATCAAGTTATCGACGTGCAGTCCTTAGCAGGCGACTCCTCTGATAATATACCTGGAGTTCCTGGCATAGGAATAAAAACAGCAGCTGAGCTCATCAATAAGTATAAAACTCTTGATGTTTTATTAAAAAATATTGAAGAAATTCCTCAAACAAAAAGAAGAGAAACACTTTTGGTAAATAAAGACAAAGCACTTCTAAGCAGGCAACTAGTTACCTTAAAAGATGATGTACCCGTAAAAGAAACACCTGAAAGTTTTATCATGAAGGAAGTAAACAAAGATAAACTTTTTGATTTTCTTCGAGAAATGGAATTTAACAGATTATTAAGTCTTGCTATTAGCTTTTATGGTGAAGGTCAAACATCTAGTTCGAGTAAGTCTATTCAGTCTAAAAAACAGACTAACAATATTATCAATGTTGAAAACTATGAATGCATATTAGATGAAAAAAGTTTAGATAAGTGGATAAAAATTTTAGAAGAAAAAACAGTAATAGCAGTTGATACAGAAACCTCCTCCCTGAATCCCCTCGAAGCAGAATTGCTCGGAATTTCATTCAGCTACGAACAGAATAAAGCGTGTTATATTCCTTTAGTTCACAAAGAAAAAACTTTAAAAAAAGATTTAGTTTTAAAAAAAATTAAACCTCTTTTAGAAGACCCGAGTATAAAAAAAGTGGGACAGAATATAAAATTTGATTTTACTATTTTAAAACAAAATGGAATCGAGGTAAGCCCACTAGAGGACACCATGTTAATTTCTTACACTTTAGACGCGGGGAATAATCGTCATAATATGGACACCTTATCTGAGCTTCATTTAGGTCACAAAACAATAACCTATAAAGAACTTGTGGGAACTGGAAAAAATAAATTAAAATTCTCTGATATAAGTATAAAAAAAGCTACAGAATATGCAGCAGAAGACGCAGATGTAACATTAAGACTGTATGAAAATTTAAAAGAAAGACTTGATGAGGAGAAATTAAATAAAATTTATGAATATTTTGAAAAACCTATGGTTCGACTATTAGCAAAATTAGAATTTAATGGGATAAAAGTAGACGCAAACCATCTTAAAAAGCTTTCAAATGAATTTGAGAAAAAATTAAAAAAAATAGAAAAAGATATATTTGCCTTAGCAGGTAAGGAATTTAATATCGGCTCCCCTAAACAACTTGGAGAAATTATTTATAATGAACTTAAAATTGCAAAACTAAAAAAAACAAGAAAAGGAAGTTTGGCTACGAACGCAAATGTCTTAGAAGATCTTGCTTTTACTGGGCATAAATTTCCTAATCTAGTTCTAGAGTGGAGACAGGTTTCCAAATTAAAAAATACCTATACGGATGCACTGCAAGACCACATTAGTATAAAGACTAATAGAGTACATACTTCCTTCTTATTAGCGGCAACAAACACAGGTAGACTAGCATCAAGCGATCCTAATTTACAAAACATTCCTATCAAGTCAGAGTATGGAAGAGAAATTAGAAAGGCTTTTATTGCAGAGAAGGGAAATGTACTAATTTCTGCAGACTACAATCAAATCGAGATGAGAATTCTTGCTGATATAGCCGACGTTAAGGAATTAAAAAAAGCGTTTAAAAATAATGAAGATATTCACAGTTTAACAGCAAGCCAAGTATTTAATTTACCAATTAAAAAAGTTGATGAGAACATGAGGAGAAAAGCAAAAGCGATCAATTTTGGTATTATTTATGGAATAACTCAATACGGATTAGCAAAGCAAATTTCAGTTTCAAATCAAGAAGCTTTAGATTTTATTAATGCATATTTTAAAAAATTTCCTGAAATTAAAGATTATATGAATTCAACGATCAAATCTTGTAGAACCAAAGGATTTGTCAACAATATTTTTGGAAGAAGAATCCATCTTAGAGGAATTAATGATAAAAATTTTAGTGTTAGAAGTTTTCAAGAAAGAGCAGCTATCAATGCTCCTATACAAGGATCAGCAGCTGACATTATAAGGCTTGCGATGATTAAATTAGATCAATTAGCTGATACAGATAAAAAGTTTAAAACAAAAATGCTTTTACAAATTCATGATGAACTTATTTTTGAGTGTTCTAAGAACGATAAAGAATATGTGCAAAAAATAATTAAAGCTACCATGTCTTCTATTTCAAGTTCAGACTACCATATGTTTTCTATACCTTTAAACGTAAGTATTAACTCAGGCTTAAACTGGGGGGAAGCTCATTAAATAGATGAATAAGCGCCTAAATTTTGACAATTTGATTATTAAAATTAAGAATATTATATGGCTCAAACAATTGCACTAGTAGACGATGACCGAAATCTCTTAACTAGCATCAGTATCGCATTAGAAAGAGAGGGATTTAAAGTTCAAACTTATATTGATGGAGAAACAGCATTAAATGGATTAACGAGAAATCCACCTGATCTTGCTATAATCGATATAAAAATGCCACGGATGGATGGAGAAGAGCTCTTAACTCGTTTAAGAAAGAAAATGTCAATTCCAATTATATTTCTAACTTCAAAAGATGATGAAGTAGATGAGTTGTTAGGATTAAAACTAGGCGCTGATGATTTTGTTAAAAAGTCTGGCGGTTTTTCTATGAAAGTTCTAATTGAGAGAATAAGGGTTCAACTTAGAAAAAAAACTGGAACTATCGACGAATCCAAAAGTTTAATTGCACATGGAAAATTAAAATTAGATCCCGCACAATTAGAATGTGAGTGGAACGAAAAAGCTCTACCTGATAAATTAACTACAACAGAATTTTTAATTGTTAAAGAACTTGCAAAAAGACCAGGCGTAATAAAAGAAAGAGGTCATTTAATGGACATAGCCTACAAAGAGAACACAGAAATCGAAGATAGAACTATTGATAGCCATATAAAGAGAATTAGAAAAAAATTTAAAAAAATTGATGATAAATTTTCAGCAATTGAAACAAGATATGGAAGTGGGTATAGATGGAATGTTAGTTAATGAACAAAAAAAAATCAGCATCTATATTAAAGAAGTTTCTATTATTTAATTTTTTAGTCTTTTCTGTATTGGGACTGATTACTTTTATCTACCTTCAAGCGATTCAACCAAACTTAGTCAAAAACAAATCAATAAATCATTTAGTAGTTATAAAGAACACCTCAGATCATCTAGAGAGGCTAAACATAAACTTTAATGAAAAAAATTTAAGTACTTTTTTACTGTCAGCTAGGTTTTTATTTCAAAACTTGGATAGGGTTCAATTTTTTAATTTAGGCGGAAATCTAGTTGGAGATACTAATATGTTAGATTTAGATCAAAATGTTTTTTCCAGATCTGAGTTAGTAATAGAACAAGAAATAGATAGTAAGAATATAGATCAGACAAATAACAGCCCTAAAAATAAAATAAATTATTCTTTAAATTATTACAAAGAAATTAAGAATATTATTTTAAATGAGTTTAAAAATGAACCTTTAATCATCGAGAGCAAAATCAAAAATGATTTTTTTGTTCGAACTTTAAAAGAAGTATTAATTAATAATGAAAAAGTTGGTTATATTTTAGTTAGTGAACAAGCCAACGAAATATTGGTAGCTGTTGATGAAAGAAAAGATTTTATAATTCGAACTGTTTTAGTTCTAGCTTTAGCTATTTTAATTTTTTCTGTTTTTTTAAATAAGTATATTTTAAAACCTATTAGCTTTTTAGTTAAATACACAGAGTCGATCAAAGCTAAGTCTGACCAACCTATAAATATTGATAATTTTTTTATTAGAAGAGATGAAGTTGGAAAATTGACACAATCCATTCATGAAATGACTTTAGATCTTCAAAAAAGAACAAATAGAGCCGAAACTTTCTCTACAGATTTAGCTCACGAGATTAGAAACCCATTAGCATCATTAAAAGGAGCCTCTGAACTTTTAGACAAGACTACACAGCAAAAAGACAGGGAAAAACTATTAAATATTATTAATCATGATGTTGAGAGAATAGAAAGATTAATCACAGACTATACACAAATGCTTAAAGATGAGGCATCTCTATCAAGAGAAAAGATGATCAAAATAGATATAAATATGATTATTAAAAATGTTGTAGATGATTTTAAACAAAATATTACAAATTCAAATAAAGAAATTAAAATAGCAATTATTTACCAAAATGCTTTACAAAAAAATTTTTATATTTTAGGTATTGAAAACAGGATAGAACAAGTGATTGCGAATCTTTTAGATAATGCAATTTCTTTCAGTCAAACTAATAGTAAAATCTCTATTGAAATAGAAGAAGTTAAAAACAAGTTTTTGATAACTTTTAAGGATCAAGGTTCAGGTTTTGAAGAAAAGAATATAGAAAATATATTTAAAAGATTTTATAGTAATAGACCTAAAAACTTTGGTGAGCATTCAGGATTAGGTCTTAATATAGTAAAAAATATAATTGAACTTCATAAAGGAAAAATTAAAGCTTTAAATAGATTAGATGCTAAAGGTGCTCAAATTGAAGTAACGCTTCCTAAATATAACTAAGATTGTTGCTTGCTAAGAATAAATTATATTGTTAAAAGACCGCAGATTATGAGCGATTTTAAAGTAAAAGATATAAATTTAGCCGATTTCGGTAGAAAAGAGATTTCTTTAGCAGAAACAGAAATGCCAGGATTGATGGCACTAAGAAAAGAATACAGCAATAAATTTCCATTAAAAGACGCGAAAATTTTAGGTTGTTTGCACATGACTATTCAAACAGCAGTTTTGATTGAAACCCTAGTCGAGTTAGGAGCGGAAGTAAGATGGTCCTCGTGTAATATATTTTCAACTCAAGATCACGCTGCTGCAGCTATAGCCAAAACAGGCATACCTGTTTTTGCTTGGAAAGGTGAAACCGAAGAGGAATACTGGTGGTGTGTTAAACAAACAATAGAAGGAAAAAAAGATTGGAAGCCAAACATGATTTTAGACGATGGTGGAGATCTAACCTCTTTGATGCACAAAGATTACAAAGATTTGTTAAAAAATGTCAAAGGTGTTTCAGAAGAAACAACAACAGGGGTACTAGCTTTGAAAAAAATGGAAATCAATAAAACATTATTAATTCCAGCCATAAATGTTAATGACTCTGTCACTAAGTCTAAATTTGATAATTTATATGGCTGTAGAGAAAGTCTTGTAGACGGTATTAAAAGAGCTACAGACGTTATGATGTCAGGCAAAGTAGCCGTGGTAGCTGGTTTTGGTGACGTTGGAAAAGGAAGTGCTGCATCACTAAGACAAAGTGGTGCTAGAGTAATGGTAACCGAGGCAGATCCTATTTGTGCACTACAAGCAGCAATGGAGGGCTATGAAGTTGTCCTTATGGATGATGCGATTAAAGAAGCTGATATTGTTGTTACAGCAACTGGTAACAAAGATATTGTTACAGCAGACCACATGAGAACAATGAAAGACAGAGCTATACTTTGTAATATTGGTCACTTTGATAACGAAATACAAGTTGATGCCTTAAAAAATTATAAATGGGATGAAATTAAACCTCAAGTTCATGAGATAACACTACCAGACAATAAAAGAATAATCTTATTAGCAGAAGGAAGGTTAGTAAACCTAGGCTGTGCAACGGGTCACCCAAGTTTTGTAATGAGTGCTTCTTTTACCAATCAAGTCATTGCTCAAATTGAATTGTGGAATAATTCAGATAAATATGAAAAAAAAGTTTATGTATTACCCAAACATTTAGATGAGAAAGTAGCGACACTGCATTTAGAAAAAGTTGGAGCTAAACTAACTAAATTAAGCAAAGACCAGGCAGATTATATAAGCGTTAAAACTGCAGGACCTTTTAAACCTGATACTTATCGCTACTAAATAGTAGCCAATGATCATAAATTCTTTAGATCAACTAAATCAAATTTCTCTTAAAATTATTGAAAAAATTAACAAACAAGACTGTATTTTATTGTTTGGAGAAATCGGTGTGGGTAAAACAACTTTAACAAGAGCAATAATAAACAATTTCCAGGTTCAAAATAAGCAAAACGAAACGGAAGTTTTAAGCCCCACTTTTAATATAGTTTACGAATATGAAATCGAAAAATTTAAGATAATGCACTATGATCTATATAGATTAAAAACTGAAAAAGAAGTTCAACGATTAGAACTGTTTGATCAAGATGTTAATAATATTAAAATTATAGAATGGGCTGAAATTATTAAACACAAACAAAAAGATAGGTTGGAAATTTATTTAACTTACAAAAGTGAGGAAAATTTAAGAAATATTGAGTTTAAGGGTTTTGGAAAATGGGAGGATTTTAGTGCAATTTAAATTAAAAAAAATTTCAAGCGATGCTTCATTTAGAGAATTTTATAGAATTCAAAAAAATTTCACATCATCCATTTTAGTTAAAGCAAATAAAGATAAATTTAAAAATTTGATTGTTTACGCAGCTGTAAATAAACTTTTAGTGGAAAATAAAATTAAAGCCCCAAAACTTATAAAAGAATATTTTAAAAATAAGATGATGGAAATTGAAGATCTAGGGACCCATTCATTTTTTAACTATGTTGAAAATAAAAAAAATAAACTCAATGATTATAAAAAAATTATTGAAATAATTTTCAAACTACAAAATATAAAAATGAGAAATTATATTAAAATAAAAAATTATAAAATAAAAATTGGCAGATATAATTTGATCGAATTACACAAAGAATCAAATTTATTTTTTGAATGGTATTTAAAAAATAATTTAAAAAAAAAAGAGTTCAATAAATTTAAAAAAAAAATAAAAAAAGAATTAAATAATTTATATAGAAAACTTTATTTTCAAGACCGTTGCCTCGTTCACAGGGATTTTCATATCTCAAACATTATGATTAAAAAAAGCAATATTGGTCTAATAGACTCACAAGATATTATAATAGGAAATTTACTTTATGATGTTGCGTCACTTATAGATGATGTAAGAATAGTTCTGCCTGCACACTTGAAAACCAACCTTTTTAATTATTATGTTTCCAAGACAAAAAAAATTAAAAAAAGTGAAATAAATTTAGCTAAAGATGATTTCGACATTTTGTCTATTCAAAGAAATCTTAAGATACTAGGTATATTTGTGAGGCTTTATAAAAGAGACAACAAGTCTAACTATCTTAAATACTTACCTCACACTTGGAGTTTACTAGACTTAAGACTTAAGAATCCCATATTTAGTAATCTAAAAAATTTATTAAATAAAGCCGTGCCAAAAAGAAATAGAAAAAAGGTTAGATTTTAATGCAAATTAAAAAGGCAATGATACTTGCGGCCGGTTATGGCAAGCGTATGTTGCCATTAACTCAAACAACACCAAAACCATTAATAAAAATCGGCTCAAAAAATCTTTTAGAAAGAGCTATCGAACTATTAATAAAAATTGGAGTAAAAGAAATAGTTTTAAACATTCATTATTTGTCAGATGAAATTAACAAATTTATAAAAGATAAAAGCTATGAAGTCTCGATAAATTTAATTAAGGAAGAAGAACTACTTGATACAGGCGGTGGAATTTTTAATGCGACTAAACAATTTAAAGATGATCCCTTTTTTGTTTTAAATCCAGATACTATTTGGAATATAAATTATTATGAAGAATTAAAAATTTTAGAAAACTTTTATTCAGTAAACAAAAAACCAGTTTTACTATTAGTGAATAAAAAGCTAGGCCATGATAAATCATTTAAGGGAGATTTTAGTTTTAATGATAATAAAATTATTAATCGAAAAAAAAATAATAATTATATTTTTACAGGTGCTCAAATTATAAATAGATCTATTTTTAATGATACTCATAAAAAAATTTTTTCAATGAATTTAATTTGGGATCAGCTAATACAAAAAAAAAAATTATTGGCTCAAGAAAGCAATCAAAATTTTTTTCATGTAAATAGCCTAGAAATATTTAAAGAATTGGAGAAACTAAAATTTATTGACTAGTAATAATTTCTCTCCGCCTAGAATCATCTAAATAATTTATTTTTATAATTTTTAAATTTTCATCAAACTCAATAACCAAAGGATTACCCGTTGGGATTTCAAGCTCATTTATTTTTTTATCAGAAATATTAAATAATTTTTTACAGAGAGCCCGTAAAGAATTGCCGTGGGCCGAGATTAAAATATTTTTATTATTTTGTAAGTCAGGTTTAATTTTATCTTCAAAAAAAGGAATTACCCTATTATATGTATTTTTCAAAGATTCAGTAAAAGGTATTTTATTTTTTGGTATATTTATATTTAGTGGGCTAAATAATAATTGATTTTTATCATCCTTAGGCATTGGAGGAGGGGCAACATCCCAAGATCTTCTGTACTTTTTAAATTGCTCCTCACCAATTTTTTTTTTTGTCTCTTCTTTGTTTAAACCGGTTAAAGAACCATAATGTCTTTCATTGATTTCCCAAGAAGTATTTAGATCAAGTTTTAAATTGTTTTCTCTGAGTATAACTTCTGATGTTTTGATCGCTCTTTTTAAGAAAGATGTATATGATTTATCTATATCTATTTTAAGATTTTTTATTAATTGCCCTGATTTTTTGGCCTCTAACACGCCTACTTCAGATAAATCTACATCTACCCAGCCAGTAAATCTATTTTCAGCATTCCAAAGACTTTGGCCGTGTCGAGTTAAAATTAATTTACTCATAATAGTTTATTAATTGACAGCATGTACTATATTTAAATAAGTATGGAAAATAATATATTAAAATTTACTATTTATTTATATTATTTAGCTCTTATTGTTCTATTAATTCTTTATTTATACCCTGGAAGTATAATTGGTTACTTACTTTATGGAGATTTAGGTATGCAGCCTGATTTTGTTAAAAATCCGATAGGAACTTCAATAAATCATTTTTTTTATTTCTCTCTACTAACTTTTTTAGGATCTGTTTATAATTTGCACAAACACAAACTTATTAATAGTTTTTTTTTCTTGTTCACTCTCTCTATATTTTTGGAACTAGCTCATTATTTTATACCAAATAGAGCATTTGAATTAAATGATGTCCTAGCTAATAGTTTGGGCGTAATAAGCATATACTTTCTGTTTAGAATAAAAAAAAATTTTTATGATAAAAAAATTTAATATAACTCTAATAATATTATTAGTTTTAAGTTCAGAAATATTAGCAAATGAAATATCGGGAGCTCCTAGTATTACTGACGGCGATACTATCAAAATCCTCAATAAACGTATTAGACTTCATGGAATTGATGCTCCGGAAAAAAAACAGATTTGTGTTAAAGATTTAAAAGAGTATAGCTGTGGGAAAGAATCAACTGCAGCATTAATTAAAAAAATTGGTAAAAAAAATATACTATGTAAAGTGCAGAAAAAGTTAGATAAATACAAAAGATATATAGGCGTTTGTTTTGCTGGCGCTGAGAATTTAAACAAATGGATGGTAAGAAATGGATATGCTGTAGCATTTAGAAGATATTCAAGAGATTATATTGAAGATGAAGTTTACGCCAAAAAGAATAAACTCGGTTTATGGGCAGGTAATTTTATTTACCCAGAAAAATGGAGAAAGCTTAACTAAATTCTTGTATAAACTAAGAAGTGATTCATTTTAAAAAAATTAAATTTTCTTTATTAATTCTCTTTTTTTTTACTGCATGTTCTTCGATGCCAAAAAACACAAAGAATAGTTGTGCTATTTTCGAAGAGAGGTATCTTTGGTACAAACACACCAAAGCTTCATATGAAAAATGGGGTGCTCCTATTCATTTACAGCTTGCTTTTGTTAAAAAGGAGAGTGATTTTAATTGGCTTGCAAAGCCGCCAAGGAAAAAACTGTTTAAGGTAATACCATTCACGCGTCCCTCTAGTTCATTCGGCTACTCACAGGCAGTGGTAGGGACGTGGGAACAGTATAAGAAAGAAACAAATAATAAATACGCTACACGTGCAAGATTTAAAGATTCTGTTGATTTTATAGGATGGTATATCAGTAAAACTGCCAAAATTTTAAAAATTTCAAAAAATGATGCCTATAGGCAATACCTTGCCTATTATAAAGGTTGGGGTGACTATAAAAACTACAAGAAAGATAGAAAAGCAATTATCTATGCAAAATCCGTTAAAGATTTAGCCAACAACTATAGAAAGCAACTCACGATGTGTCAAAAAAATCTTGATAAAAACAAGTATATCATTTTTTAAGCTGTTTATTTAGCTCAACTTCAACGGCATCTATATTTTTTTCATTTTTACCAATTATAGAATAGATTGTTGGTATTACGTAAAGAGTAAAAAAAGTTGAAAACAACATTCCACCAAATATGGTGATACCCACCGTAAGTCTACTTGCTGCTCCTGGACCTGTTCCAATAATTAATGGTAAGACACCAAATATTGTAGAAAGACTTGTCATTAAAATTGGTCTTAATCTTATTGTAGCCGCTTCAATTATTGCAACATCAAATTTTTTTCCTTCCTTTCTAAGTTGATTTGCAAACTCCACAATAAGTATTCCATTTTTAGCTGATAGCCCTATTAAAATTATTAAGGCGATTTGACTATAAACATTCAAAGAAGAACCAACTACTAACAAGCCTAATACCCCACCTAGCATAGCCATTGGCACGGTAAGCATTATCGTAAAAGGATGTCTCCAACTTTCAAATTGAGCGCACATAGCAAGGTAGGCAGTGATAAGTGCTAAAGCAAAAGTTATATATAATTCATTATTAGTTTTTTTATATTCTTCGCTCTCACCTTTGTAAGCCACCTTAGCTCGAGGCGTATTTTCTTGTACTACTTTGTTTAAAAATTTTAATGCTTCATCAATAGAATAATCTCCAACCAATCTAGCAGAGATAGTTACTGCTTTTTGTCTATTGTATCTTGCAAGAAATGGAGATTGTCCTTCTTCATTATAAGAAACTAAATTTGATATAGATACAAGTTTATTGTTATTTTTTGATCTTACAAAAACTTTACTTATACTCTCTGGTTCTTGTCTATCTTTAATATCTCCCTGTAGTATTATTGAATATTCTTTACCGTCTTGTGTAAAACGAGTAACACTTTTAGATCCAAAAATAGTTTCAATTGTTCTTCCTATATCCTCAGTAGATACACCTAAATCAGCAGCTTTTTTTTGGTCAATCTGTACATTTAATTGTGGTTTATTTAAATCAAAATCGTCTTGAATTGAAGTAAGACCAGGGTTTTTTCTTGCTTCCTTTTTAATTATATTTTTCCACTCAATTAATTGATCATATGTATTTCCGAGAATAACAAACTGTATAGGACTTTCTATACCCCCCGTACGTATACCTTGAGGCATTACTGGAAAAGCAAGAACTCCAGGTACACGTGAGATTTTTCCAAAAGATTCTCTCATTATTTTTACTCCGTGACGGTCTCTTTTTTCCCATGGCTCCAACAAAACAATTATAAAGCCACTATTAACTTGCTTAGACGACCTGCCAAATCCAGGCACTCTCATAATTAATTTTCGATATTCACCTTTACCAACTTCTGGAAGAAGTAGATCTTCAATATCCTCAGCTTTATCTTTTGTAAAATTGAATCCTGAACCTTGCGGTGCTTTGATAATAACAAAAAAAGCTCCTCTATCCTCTGGTGCAATTAACTCCTTTGGAGCAAAATTGAACAATAAGATAGTTAAAGTTAATGTAGCTACTAGAAAAGATACAATTATTTTTTTTTTGTTTATCCAAGCAGTGAGTGACGTCTTATATTCACTGGTAATTAATTTTAAAAATTTCTCAAATTTAATAACAATTTTTGATTTATTCATATTTGGTTTTAAAAATTTGCTACCAAGCATTGGACTCAAAGAAAGAGCAACAAAACTAGAAATAACTACAGCTGACGCAAGTGTGATAGCTGTTTGAGTAAACAAAACACCGGTAACACCTTTAATAAAAACTAAAGGCACAAAGACGGCTACAAGAACAACTGTAGTAGCTATAATAGCGAAAGATACTTGTTTTGCTCCTTTATAAGCAGCTACTAAAGGTGTGTCACCTAGCTCAATTCTTCTTACTATATTTTCAAGCATTACAATTGCATCATCAACGACAATTCCTATTGCTAAAACTAAAGCCATTAAAGTAAAAAGATTAATAGAAAAATCAAAAATATATATTGATAAAAAAGTTGAAATTAATGAAACTGGCAATGCAATAATAGGAACAATAAGAGCTCTTATATTGCCTAAAAAAAGATAAATAATTATAGTAACAAGTATTAGTGCAATGATAAGAGTTTTATAGACTTCTTTAATCGCTGCTTTTATGTAGTTGCTCCTATCAAAAGATACTTCAAGCTCCGTGCCAGGGGGTAAGCTTGATTTAATTTCTTTCATTTTTTTTTTAATTCCATCTGCAACTTTAATTGTATTTGCATCAGATTGTTGGTAAATTCCAATTCCCACAACTTGTTTTCCATTACCTTTAAAAAGTGTCCTTGCTGATTCCGCTCCTACCTCAACCCTGGCTACATCATCTAGAGTTATTATCGAGCCATCTTTAGCCCTTTTAAGAGGAAGTTTTTTATAATCTTCTAATTTTTGATAAGCCTTATCTAACTTAATAGTTAGATCGACATCTTTAGATTCTATTCTTCCAGCTGGAAATTCAATATTTTCTTTTCTTAAAGCTTGCTCTACTTCTTGAGTTGTTAAGTCTCTCGCAGCTAAAGCTAATGGGTCAAGCCACACACGAAGTGATAGTTCTCTTTGACCACCAAGTCTTACTCTCCCAACCCCAGAAACAGTTGAAAAACTGTCAGTTAAATACCTGTCTGCATAATCTGTTAATTCTAGGTCTGACATTGTATCCGAGCTGAACGATAACCACATAGTAGTTCTCATGCCCGCACTTTGCTTATAAATTTCAGGCTGTTCTGCTCCTTCGGGTAAATTATCAACAACTCTTGCCACAGAACTCCTCACATCATTTGTTACATCGTCAAGATTAAGTTTGGTTTCAAAAGTTAGAGTAATCCTAGAGCTTTCATCTTCACTAAAAGAGTCAATAGTTTCTAAACCGGGTGTGCCGCCGACAAAATCTTCAATTTTTTGTGTAATTTGTGTATCAATAATTTCAGCCGAAGCGCCCTTGTAGTCAGTTTGAATTGTAACAACTGGCGGCTGGACATCTGGTAACTCATCCGTTGGGATTTCTTGAAAAGTTACTAACCCAAAAATAACTAAAACTATACTCATCACAGAAGCAACAACTGGCCTTTTGATTGATAAATCTGTTAAAAACATTTTTTAATTATTTTTAGTTTTAATAATTTTTACTTTACCTTTGTCTCTGACTTTTGATATTCCTTCACTTATTACTAAGTCGCCTTCCAATACACCTGAAAGTATTGAAACTTTACCAAAATTTCTTTTTCCTATTTTAATATTTTTTTTCTCCACCGTCGCATCATTAACAACATAAACAAACGCCGTGTTGCCCTGGATAGTAATAGAACTTTCTGGAACTCCTAATTGTTCTATCTCATCATAAATCACTTTCACAGTCATAAGCTGACCAGGTATAATTTCAAATTTAGAATTATCAACGACAACTCTTGCCAAGATAGAGCGAGTAGAAGGATCAACTCGCGAACTAACAGAGCCTATTTTTCCTGTAAAAGTTTTATTAAACGCAGAATTTGATATTTCTGCCTTAAGACCATTTTTTAAGACACCAACATAGTTTTCTGGAACTTTAATATCTATTACAATTTTTTTTAAATCATCAAGTGTAATAATTAGACTACTTGAACCTAGAACGCCTTGAGCTATTTCTCTTTTACCTACCTTGCCTTGAAATTCAGCAATAATATTTACATCATTTTTTAAAGCAACTATGACCTCATCTTTTTGCACAAATCTATTTTCAATATTTAGGTTGCCAACAATATCTTCTCTCTTAACCCTGTATGTTTTTGAATTTTGAGCTATTGCTGTACCAAATGTTTCTATGCTCTTATAAAAACTTGATTTTTCAACAGTGGTCACGATTACACTAGGAGCTGGCCTTACACTAAACTTTTTTTTAAAGTGTAACCCCACGAAGTGTCTTGCAGCAATAATTACAAAGATTGCGATAAAAATAACTATTAAAAAAGTTTTTACTTTTGTTGAAGTTTTCATTTTTATTTAAGCCCATACT
>TARA_B110000211_G_scaffold73418_2_pt1 | contig 17006 bp, 19 predicted proteins | sample TARA_B110000211 | Tara Oceans TARA_B110000211 (sample SAMEA4397516) | marine metagenome | biome: Polar Biome; feature: [DCM] deep chlorophyll maximum layer (ENVO:01000326); material: water (ENVO:00002006), including particulate matter (ENVO:01000060) such as... | depth 30 m
CAGATATAAAATAATTATTTGTGGTTTTTGTTCCACTAGTTCTACTAATTTAAACTCACATTTTGAATTAATATTTTTAATATTTTAATAAATATATTTATTCAGCGTGTGTTATTTACAGACGTCATATATGTAATTAACCAATCAAAAAATGTTTCTTTCGACCTAGTAAATATATCGATATTATATTTTACGCCACGAAGCTCCCCTATTGATATACACATTGTATACATTATATACAGAAAAAATAAAATGGGAGGATAAAAGTAGGGCATTTTAAATGTAAACGGGCTAAAATCTTCGACGGGTTAAAGAACAACAAATGGAAGAACTGGGACTCTCTATAAAAATTTGATGTATTAATGGACATCGGATTTGTATTAATACAACTTTACGCGACTATAAACAATGTCGGCGTTCGAGCTTACTGTGCAGGGCGAATTGGGCGCAAAAATTCGTGCAAGTGTCGGAGGTTGGGAAATTGAGTCAATGACGCGGGGTGGTGGTCTATGCGCAGCGTTTATTGAGAAAGATGTACGACCCGGCATTGGAGACAAAATCAATACAATCGACGGGGAGGACGTATCCAGTCTCGCGCCTGCAGCGGCGCTTGATATTATAAGGAATGTCCTGGATGGTGGGGGTGAGGTAGTATTGGGGTTTAATCGTCATTATTCGGGTATTATTCTAAATCCAATAGATACCCATATGCCTACGAACCATAAATGGAACCTGATTACCGGCCTCGATCAGTTGTCGAGGCGTCACCGTCGTTCTCGCGACGCAGTGCGTGAGAAACTATACACGACCAGCGGCCCGCGCCCTTCCCCGACGGTCGACCGATCCATGCAGAACCTTCGCGATATAGATGCTCAGGTGGAGGTTTGGATGCGTGAGGATATGGTGGTCATCCATCGGGTTATATATGGGGAAGGGGAAATTGATGAGTTGATATATAATATTAATATGACGCATTTCCGTTAAAATCTCCTAATAATCGATGTTAAATTTTCTAATATAAAAATTACTATAAATCCACTAACAATATATATAATTACTTCATCAATATTATTACTAGACGCATTGTTTTTTCGCAATTTTTTTACTAAATTCAATAATTGTACATTGTCTTGCTGGAGGCCCTCGTACGTTTTTCTAGCGACTGGAGTTCGGTGAGCACGGACTTGGCTGACCTGTTCTGTGTCGTTTTTATCTTCGTCGGGAGTGGGGTACTCGTGTTCAGTCTGAATCGGGGTATCCATTTGAACGAGACGGGTTTTGGGACCACTTCGATTTGGTAATCGATTGTAGGTTCTTGAAACATGCTCCGTTTTGGTGTGACTATTATCTTTGGCCATCTTAATGGATGGCGCCCAGGCTTCTTCGATACTACAGTACGGCATAACAACTAATATAATCAATATATTTTTATTATATACTTAGTTCCTATTTTACTTTTTATTATATTAAATAAGTATTCAATTTATGTACGGCGATTGCGAAACTTCAAATCGGACAACTGTATGATTCGTATAGTTCCCTGATCTATTGTATAAAATAGTATAGAGGGTGGCTCGCGGTGCAGAGTAACACTTTAAATAAAATGCTCTATCTATAATAGGATGCCCGGTGCCTTATTGCAATTAAACTCTACAAATGTCGGTAATAATTATTTGGTAAATAATCCACAAATACGGTTCTATAGAAAGGTCATGTCCACCTATAATAATTTTGCGAAACTATTATATTATTTGGATCCGATAAATATCGTAAATAAAGAACGCAAACAATTATTTTCAATTAATATTCCAAAACACGGAGATTTAATTAAAGAACTCTATATCTCTATTAAAATTCCATGTATCCATATATCGAATAGTAACGCGAACTCATGCGATTCTGGGTGGCTCGACAATTTACCCGCGAGAATCATCAAGCATATATCCTTCTCAATTGGCAGCAATGAGATTCAAAGTTTTAATAGTGAATATTTGTACACGCATCGGGAACTTTTTCAAAACTATGAAATACGGACGGTATACAATGATCTATCATCCACCTTTGATGTATATAGCGACGCCTTGCCCAATATAGAGTTATTAATTCCAATTCCGGTGTGGTTTTTTAATGAACCATTTCCGATTTGCTGCTTAAATGAGTCAGATCTATGTATTAGTCTGGAATTGGAACCGCTTGAACACTTAACATCCGAAATGTTCGAATCCGTAGATCGTAATTATAACGCCGACATTCAAGTAGAATTTTTATTAAACTATATTTTTTTAGAAGAGGAGGAATCGCGGAGATACCACGCATCGACCCATCACTATTTAATAGAGCAGTATAATCTTCATAGAATAGAGCACGTTGAGACACAACTGGTCGCAAATGACGAAACGAATTTTTCCAGGGTAAATATTATGTATGAAACGCATGGTTGTACAAAGGATATTATTATATTGCCACGCAAAATGTATACAAGTGTTAAAACCGCAGCGCAGCGCAAACTTAATTTCACTAATCTAGACAATATCTATACATTTCCGTATATAAACAAGGAGATCATTAAAAATATGGAAATTAAATTTAATAAGCAAATTCGCATGGACCGTAAAACATCCGAATATTTTAGATATTTAGAGGCGTTTAAGAATTACACAGCCACAGCCATCGATAATGGCGTATATCTGTACAGTTTTTCTCTAAAGCCAGCAGCGCTTCATCCGTCAGGACAATGTAATTTGCGCCATATTCATAATGTCTCTATATCGATGGATATGGTTTTTGACTTGGCGGCCGATGGAGTAGAGGGATATGAAGTGCTGTTATTTAACAGGTTTTATAATATTTTGACTTTACAATCCGGCGGAGTAAGTTTAGTTTTTTGACGGCTTTTAAAAAGAAAATATATAGTAGTAAGTCAGTATGACCGGCGTTTTATTACAATTAGTAGCAAAAGGTAATGACGATATGTATTTTACGGGGAATCCACAGGTTTCGTATTTTAAGAAGCAATATTTCCGGCACATAAATCTCGCTATAGAACGGCTGGAAAATTATAATCTTTCCACACGCCATATGAATTTTGAGTCGGAGAGTCAGTTTAATTTTAACATCGATGTACAGTATGGTGATATTCTCGACTCCACATTTTTCCACGTACGGCTGCCCAACATTACAAATCATTGCGCGCTCACATATGTCGATAATTTAGGCGAAGTTTTAATTAAAGAAGCCTTGTTAATTATAAATGGTACTCTTATAGAAAAAATAGATGGAAATTTTATTCATTTTGCGAATAATATAGAGTTAAATTTTAAATCTAAAGGTGTATACGACACCTTAATTGGGAATATTCGCGCGGATACAAAACATCATGAGCTCTTTATACCGCTATCGTTTTTTTTTAATAGAATTAAAGACAGCGGTATTCCTTTGTATCATTTACGAAAATCGAGCGTCTCTATTAAAATAATAACGCGCCCGCTCATTGAATTATATATACGCCCAGTGGATGGTACGCCACCTTCGCAGGCCGAAATACAACAGCATGTCTCGGATCCTGCGTTTTATTTAAACGTCGATTCATATATATATCAATATCTTATCTTTTTAGAGGCGTCCGTTCGTTCCAGATTTCAGCGCGAATCTGTAAAATATAATATTACCATTCCAAAAAAACATCAATATCTGGGACTCAGCGACACGGAAAGTCTAAATATTATTAATAACGACGTCGTCGATTCTATTATTATAATACCATACCGGTCCGATATCAACCTTCATAATCAGTGGAGTAATTATACCATATATGATTATGACCTCCGTAAACCAATAAATTACTTGATGCACCCGAATATTAAATTAGCACACGAACAAATACAGTACGACTACGCATTCGCAGCCCAACATATGACTAAGGTTCAATATATGCTCGAACTCTTACGGACGACTCCTAAAACTATAATTATAACAGAAATAAATACCCCCTATCTTGAGGCTACCTTCAACGCAGGAGACACAATCGACACTGCGGTGATGGACGTCTATTTCAAACGACTAGCCGTTTCGAACTTGAATCACGACTGGTCCTATTATATTGTGAATGACGGAGCGAACGATCCCGTATATTATACATATACAAACACGGACGACACTTATATCCCCACCCTCACGATAGATAGTAATACGACCGCGATAACAATAGAGTTAAATCTAGACGCCAAGTTGGAAAGTAGTTCCTCTAATATCTTATCAAAGTGGACTTGTTTTCCACCGGGGTGGTCTCTGATCGAATTGGCAAAATATTGGAAATATCGAGCCGTGAAAGATATTCCGTCTATACACACTCTATGCGAGCCCAATAGTTATTTTAGAACCCCTCGGATAATTGAATCATTCCATTTAATCCTGAATGGTATTGAAATTGATGAATTTCGGAATACAATATACGCAGCACATGGTAAACTATATGAATCCTATAAAAATAATTTTATTCAAAACTGTATTATTTATAATTTTTCCGAAAATCCGATGGACTATCAAGCATCCGGACATTTAAATGTAGGGGTTATTGAAAACAAAGAGCTTCTTTTAAAATTTAAACACATAGTTGATCCCCTTTCCTATACATTTAATACAGACGTGTATATAATGGCTTTAAAAGAAATTACATTTCACGAAGATATAGTCCACCTATATTGAATCGAGCCTTATACTAGCCCGTTATAAAAATATAGCTAAACCATGGGTCGCCCGACCTCTATCGTGTTGCTAAATTTTAGTGGTAGTATACGGAAGTGAGGGTATTTAATATATTAAGTATATATTAATAACTTCTATTTTGTAGAGATCCGGGGTATGTGCGCCGCCACCGGACCAATGGTATTAGCCAATGGTATTAGCCAATGGTATTAGCCAATTAATGACTTAATATTTTCAGGCAACGGTACAATTTCAGTACTATAGTAATTTTGGATTTTCTTTAATTTTTCGAATTCTTCTTCAGTCACCAGATTAATGGCTAAGCCCTTTCTACCAAATCTGCCACTTCGTCCAATACGATGAATATAGGTTTCAATATATTTAGGAATATCAAAGTTAATAACGACCTCGACTTGCTGTACATCGATACCGCGTGCAATAATATCGGTCGCAATCAGCACGCGACTATTGCCCATACGGAAGTCTTTCATAGTTTTGTCTCTCTCATCCTGTGTTAATGTAGCATGAATAACCGACACAACATGGTCTTCCGCCTCCATTTGATCTTTTAGAAAATCAGCTTTTCGCTTCGAATTTACAAAAATAATGGTTTGCTTTATCCGCAGTCTGTCGTACAAATCATACAGCGTGGCAATTTTCCAATTTTCTTGCTCAACTCCTAAATAATATTGCTTAATACCCTCTAAAGTAACCATATCGGTATTTACTAAAATTCTATACGGATTTATCATAAAGCGGGTAGTGACATCCAGAGTTACGTCCGGCATAGTCGCGCTAAACAATCCGACTTGGATTTCCTTTGGCATATATTGAAAGATTTCATACACCTGCTCCTTGAAGCCTTTTGAAAGCATTTCGTCCGCCTCGTCCATAATAAAACATTTTAAGTCCGTTGTTTTTAAGGCGTATCTCCGCATCATGTCGAACACTCTCCCGGGAGTACCGATTACAAACTGGGCCCCGCTGTCCAACTCACTGAAATTTTTCTCAACACTCGTTCCACCCATTACGAGTGAATGGGTTAAGCCTAAATATTCATTCAGTGCTTTAAAATTAAAATATATCTGATTGGCCAGTTCTCGGTTTGGACAAATAACAATTACCTGTGTATTTGGATTTTTTAAATCAACTCGCGCCATTGTTCCTATTAAAAAGCTCGCAGTCTTGCCCGTACCGGACTGAGATTGAGCAATAATATCACGACCGCTCAAAATCGGCCTGATCGCTTTTTTCTGAATTGAGGATGGGACCTCGTAGCCATACCCGTATATGCCTCTAAGAAGATTCTCTGATATATCTAAATCATCAAAAGTCTCAATATCGTCAAATGTTGCATTTTCTGTTGGGGGAATTTCTTCAGCCATTACTTTATAATGCGCGCAAATCTTTATATAATTTATACATTACATCTTTACATCTTTACATCTTTACATCTTTACAAACATTTTATACTCTTATTCTATAAACGGGGTATATCGCCTCTCTTTTGTATTTTCTATCAATTATATATATAGTATATTAAATGCATCGCAGAACAGTACGAACTATATCTATATTAACCCTGATTATTTTTGGAGCAACTATCATACGTGCATTTATGTATATACAAACTAGTCGAGAACTCTTTACAGCATTCACCATTGATGTGAAGGAAATGAGAGCATTAGCCGCACAGCGCTATTTCGCAGAAAAGATCGCGAGACTGAGCGGTCCCAGTGGAGAAACATTTCCAACTGAGGAGGACCCAGTTAGTAAAATATACGGCGTGAATGATTACGGTAAAGGGCGCGTAGTCGAAGCACCCCATGGATTAAAGTTGTGTACATATAATAATAAAGAAGGCTGCCTTGCGTCCTGTGTCGTACGGGGGTCGGCAATTTGCCCACATTTATGTAATAGCAAGTGTTATTCTAACGGCACCGGTACCCTGCCCAATTATTCCCTTACAAAGGATGCGAATTTTATTAATTCGGATAAGACGTGGAATCGTGATAAATCGTCTCCCAATCCACACGCCACTCTCGTCGAACATGCGTATATGGATACTATCCCAAATTAGAAAATATAGAATATAATGGTTTTGTCGCGCCGCGCTGTATACGCTTAAATAAACTACCGCAAAACGCCGCGGGCGACTTCATACTATTTAATTTCTCAAAATATTTATATTTATAGAATATATAAGATGGATACGTTAAATACTGTAGGAACTAAATTAAACACACTTTTAGAAAATAACACTGTAAAATCGGTAGTATTATTAATATTGGCTTTATATTCAGTCTTTGCCGCACCAGCGTTACCAAATTCAGTCATTCGTTTTTTCGATACGATTGTTGGTAAATTATTGTTCTTATTTTTAATTGCGTTTGTCGCGTCCCAGGATGTACAGGTCGCTATATTACTGTCCGTCGCATTTTTAATTACTTTACAAGTAGCAAATAAACAGTTTACCGAAAAATTTTCAATGATGGACGACATTGAAAATGCGTACCTTGCTAGTAAAAAAAAGGCCGCCGCCCTACTTTCACCCAAACAGGTTCCTACAACCGAAGACGCTGCGAGCGCCGGTGACGCGCACGCATCGACCGCGCCGCCCACTCCTCCCCAGCCGACCGAAGCGTCGTTTCCGGCAGCAGATTCGGAGTCTGAATTAACAGCCTGTAGAAAAAATCTTTTGGCTAAAGAACAGCAACTTGCCGTGGCGCAAAAGGAAATTCTAAGACAACAGGACGAAGAAGTAAATAGTGACGACAGTTCTGATGACGAGGGCCAATGTGCGGGAGACGCCGAAGATGCGTCGTGCTCCGAAAAAAATACGGTAGAAGGGTTCTCTGTCTCGAGTGGACAGTACGCATTAGCGAATTTCATATAGGCGTGATTTTATTTATATAATATAATATTAGATGTTCAATAATATTATTTTAGGCATTAACAGTAATAAGTATATCTACGCGATATCGATGATTCTCATGAATATGGGAGCTCGGTATATCGATATCGACCTTAACGAGGTGCATATTAAATTTTTATCATCGACTTTAATTAGACGAATATTAATTTTTACCATCGCCTTCATAGCGACCCGCGACATTATCGCATCCCTCATAATCACGGCGTCGTTTATAATAATTGTTCTCAATCTCTTCAACAGCTCGAGTAAATATTGTATATTGCCCGCTGAACTTAAAAAATATGATACAAATAATGATGGTAAAATATCTCCCCAGGAAATTAAACACGCGTATCATATATTAAAAAAAGCCGGGAAAATAAAATAGCTTAATCCGTTCAGGATTTACACCTTTGTAAAATGTCCCAGCCGTTATAATAGTGGAAAACCAAGTAAAGAATTTACACCAACTAGGGTCAGTGGTCTTCATCATGATGTACTAGGATATTTACAAACATTGCGTGGCTTATTTATACTCCTAAACAGGTTAAGATAAAACTACACTTTTCCGTTGCACGTTTTTCCGACGCTTTGTCCTCGAACTTAATATTTCAGAGATACTGCTATCTGAATTTGTTCCAAATGTATTTGATTTTAATTCATTTAGAATATCATCGACACCGGACGGGGGAGTGATTTTATTCTGGACTTTAGGCGGCGTAGGCATCGGTCTTCTAGATTCTACATAACCTGTGTGCTGTGCGACAGGTACATTCCGAGTTGGTTGATTAAAGGTCGACGCCCGTGGGGCGGAATTCGTATTTGAGAAATTATTAAAAATTTCAGCGGCTTGCTTCTCTTCGCCCTGCATCTGATTTATCGCAGCACTTGCGAACTGTTTCATTAAATCGGGGTTCTGTTTAATTATATCCTCCATTCCGGGTATGGAATTTTTAAACATCGAATTTGTCAAATGATACATAAAGGCCGACCCTCCCAACATAAATAAAAGCTTTATTTCGGGCGCCATCTTCATTTTAGTACTGTATTTTTCGTGCAATTCCTCAAATACTTCATTGTAATCATTAATGTTATCATGGACTTGTTCCGACCAGCCGTCCAGTTTAAAGTCTAAAAAGTCGAATTTATTATTTATTAGTTCTGATCCGGTAACAAACGCCATCATGCACTTTCTTTGGAATTTAATCGAACTCTCCACTTCGCGCTCATATTTTACCCGGGCCAGTTCAGTTTCCATATCATCCAAATTATTTGACATATTGAATTTTTTAATCCCATTGATTCCCAGTCGCCTCATTTTTTCCAATTTAAAGATAATCTCTTGTTTCTTACCTTTAATTTCGGAAGGCCGCAAGGGGGGATCTTTAAACCTATCGCGAACATTTAATTGCGAATGGAAGCTCTCGATCACACTCTTCGCCCCGGAGTCGTCAATATGCGATAATTTATCAAAATCATTTTGACTGACCAACGTGGGCTTGTTCTCGCTATCTGCGTTATCAATTAACTCGTCAATGTCGTGCTGGTTTAATACTGAAGATTTATCTAAATCCAAATCCCCCATTAAGTTAACCACGGGTGCTCCCGATCTTGGTCTATCGAGTCGTGTCGCTCCATCTATGTTCGATACAAACATTTTTTTTTTAACTTCATCTGGAGTATTCCTTTTATCCTTGTTAACCAATAAATCTAAACCAATATCAACATCTTTATTGCTAGAAATTTCCATCCGGTCATTTATCTTCTTTATAGCATTGAACTCTCCATTGTTAACACGATTCCCTATAACTTTAGTAATTGGGGGTGATTTCTCATAATTTTCACTTAGAAGATCTTCGATGTCGTCGTTCAAATCATATTTAGTTTCGTTATCCATTTACTTAAATGTAGAAAAGTATTCTATAATATAGACGCAAGACTTATATAAAAACTTTATATATTATAATGTTTCCTAAATTAATAAACATATCAGACATTCAAAATTCTATAAGGATTCGTCTATATGAGAAAAATAGTACGATATTAAATACATGTCTTTTACTCGCATTTATAGTGGCGGGGGGGATATTTTTAATTATTAATTATCGCGATAAAACATCTCGGGTATCAATTATAGATCGCTTACATAGTATACGCGACCAATCGAATCGTATTAAAATTAACGAGCCTATAAATAAAATATACCCCAATAGTAATGCCATCGCGCGACGAAATAATAACAGTAAAACAGGCGAAAGAAATATTTAATCGTTATTATAGAGAAAAACACGCAGGTTCTCCAGAAAAAATATTCATGGCTCAATTATACGATATGATGTACCAAAAACAAGCCAAATATACAATTAAATGCAATTCAACCAAAAATCCCAAAAAAATAAATGGGAACATGGTGAAGAGTGGCGAATGCGAAAAAGGCTCAATACGCTATGCGAACGCACAGGGCCCTAAAACGTTCGATATTCCTGGTATAGATTCGTTCCCTGAACGATCGCAACTTCCGATCGCAAATACAAAATCAACCAAAAAACATTATTCCAGAGGATATTCGACTACTATGGCGGGCGATACTGGGGAAGTATATGGACCCCGTGTGGGCGGCAAGACTTTATATAAAGGTTATTTTGGAACCCTACTTCAAAATAGAGCAAATATTCCAGGATTCAAGCCCCTAATTCAGACATACTGGGACAAGCGGAGGGACCCCGCAAATAAATCAAATAAAAAGTATGATCGAACGAATAAAAACTGGTTGGATAAATTGGGCTCGCGCACTGTAACTGTCGCTATGGGATTTTTAAGTTCGGACTCTATGTACGATATCAGATCGGCTGGATATACACTCGGTCCAATTACATTAGATAGTGGCAAAATATATAAACCCCGTGCTCGCCAAATAGCAATACGCTCATATTTAAAATTATTTGGATTTAACTTTATTAAAAACAAACAAGGGTATAGAATAGAAATAAATGATCGGTTCCTATTTACACTAACATTTAATATAAACATCCTGACAGATTCTAAGAATAAAACGCTACCGGGCGACACCGATCCAGCGTCGCTGGTAACTAATAAAGTTATTATTGATATACACTCGGGGGAACTCTTTAATATGGACGGCGAAAAAAGGGGCGAAACTCTAATCGAATTGTATACAACCCTCGACACCGACGACGCAGGGGACGATTTTAATATAGAGATCACGGATGCCGTGGCGATAGATATTTTACCATCAACTGCCGCGACTAAATAATTATTTATAATTACTATATATGAATTCTCTTGATTATGAAAGACACAGTCAACCCCCATGCAACGTCAAGTTTCAAGTATTATTACATACGCTCCGGAAGAAAAAAAATCCTACTAAAATAACACTTTCTATAGAAGATCTTAAGACGAATAATAAGGCGAATAATCAGACGAATAATCAGGCGAGTGGTGTCGGGAGCACAAACGTAATTACTGAGAAAACCGCCTTAGTCCAGGAGGAATAATATGCCGGTCTATATAATTCCCAGTAGATGTAGCTATAGCAAGCCCCACATATTCAAAGTGATCATGAGTTTCAATAAACACCCAGTTTTTAATTGGCACCAATAATACTTCGGTCGGCGCAGGTACGTAATGTTCACTGCATATTTCAAAGTCATTATTCATAAATAATACTACTTTATTATCAATCAGCGAGTATATCGACTGATTCTCGGCAATGGAGCCATCGTCATCGCTATCTTCTACCGCATTAAAAGGTACATCCCTTATAGTAAATGACTCGCGCGAGTTAAAGTTCCATATTCGATTTGCGAGCTCCTTTTTATTCCCACTCTTTTTTAACTTATGTTTAACTAATATGTCCCGTAAGCTTTTATTCGACATACTATATAATTGTTCTAAGGTTACATCGCTACTTGATCCCAGTAATGTGGTGCGCATATTAGGCATTACTGTGTTGGTTGCGAGTATATGGGTGGCTAGATTCTCGTCGAGTACGCGATTGGATCCATTACTGCGCGGACGGGATAACGCATTGGCTAATTCGGTGATATGTTTAGTATTCTTGATAGCGCTGCGGTTATCGGAACAATCGAGTATAATGTTCATGTGTGTAATATAGTGCTAACTGCCAGTTTTCAAATTTATGCGGATATGTACAATAATTTCAACCCATACATTCACCTCGTCCGCAGCACACAAAGGTATCTCGTTTAGAATCTAACAGTGTGGGGTTTTACATTGTTAAGCGTCTTCAGACTTGGAAATTGTATGTATATAGTTAATATTTTCTAATGTTGGCAGGCTCGCGATTATTGAATGGTCATGTGTCTCGACCGTCTGCTGCGACTCAATCGTCAATAGCTGGGCGGGGTCGCAAAACTCTGAATATTTTAACTTAATTTGTGCATTCAGTCGACGAGTAGTCGATATCTTTTTGGGCGCCACCAAGGTCTTACTTTTATCCATTTTAAAAGTATAAAATGAGTAAATATAGAATCAATATTTTATGAATACCTCTGTATCCGCGAGCCTTAGGCATCGAGAGGCTGGTTCACGAAATTATACGAGATATCTAGTATATCGTATTCCGAACATCCTTGTAGGGAAATTTTAGTGCTATACTCTTTCTCACATATAATTTTATTGTATCGAGTTGAATACGTATCACGAGCTCCAGGTACCATGGTACCGCTCCGGATAATCATTTTTTTTATCTGAATTGTCTTGTCTAATAAAGTCATTGATTTTTGCAGCGAGAACATACCCAAATTGTGCCTATGCATATAGTCAATAAGGTGGTATATTATACCAATTTTTCGAAACAGTTCACAACAAGTCTCGGTCTTGGTATGTAATTCATTTGGGGTGATATGATCGAATCGTAATATTTTGGTACTGTATCCAGTGATGTCTGCGTCCCACTGTATACAGAGTTCCACAAAGTTATTACAGATATTTCCATTGTTTACGTTTTCATCATACCTCTCAACTACAGGAGACGACTTATCGATAATTATATTACGTACCGTTTTTTTAAGCCCAGCGAATGTGTCTATACCACCAAATGGAGTATAGGAGGGTAAAAATGACCCAGGGGGCGGTGGGCATGTAGTCTGTGGGAGCATCGCTATGAATGGGCCACTATAGTTACTGGTTTCGGCCGCTGATCTAATTGTGTCCAGGGCCTCTCTGTCGTATATGGTTAATGTCTCGAGGTAATTATCCACTTTAAATACATAATTCCAATTAATTGTTTTATAGTTAAGTTCAACATCTTCGCCAAGGTCGTCGTCGGAATCAATAACACTCGAATCTTCTTCATCATTTTTGACCGACGGCTCTTCTAAAATTTCAGAATTAAAGACATATTTCTTAAATCTATTCCACATTCCATAATATGGACCGTATTCTTTTAAATTAAAAATAGTTTTATATTATAAATGGACGATAGCAGAAAATCTGACTCGGTGGGCGAATTTTGTTTAGAAAATATTATCAATTATTTTAAGTCTATATTTAAAACATCAGCACTTCTGACGATTATCTTATTGGTCTTGTTATTACAAAAACAATTAATGACAAATGAGTATAGTATCATGCACAGTATCTCATTTATAGCCATGGTAACCTTTCTATTTGGAATTCTCCATCTCCTCGACGCAGAGATTTATAAAAATATTATATTGGGCATTGGGTTGGGATTGGGACTCCTATTGACAAATACAAAAATCGGAAATCTTACCCCCGCCGTACCAGGAGCTCCGTTATGAAGAAGTTCATTTATCGGTGACAACGCTGCGCTAGCGCAACTATACAGGATATTGAATCTGATTCTAGAGATTAGCATAATATGTAGTGAATATCACCACTAATTTGGTTTACCATGTAAATTCGGATGTATCATGTCGCCTTGACGTAGGGCTTAGTTTGAGTTGTTAAAAACGTATGTTGGATTATATTAAATGAATGAATATATTAACCCATTTGATCTACTAAGTGTAAATCCACACGAACCGAATTTAAAAGTCCTCCGCAAAAATTACAAGCACCTCGCATTGATATGTCATCCCGACAAAGGGGGTTCATCCACGTCAATGATCCGCCTACATAAGGCTTACATTTATATTAAGTATCAATTCGAACATTGTAATAAGGTTAAGTCGTATGAGGAACTCGAAGATGAATTTACAGAATTCTGTAGGCGTCAGAAATCCAAAATTCCGAAATTGAGGAGCATTCTTATGGAAAAGGATCCCGACAAACGCAGTGTTAAATTTAACGCGGAATATGAATTAAATAAAACATCCTCCGATAAAGAAAGTTATATTCATTCGTTCAATAGTGGATATGGTTTCGCAATGGCCAAATCGGAATATGCGAAGGGAAAGCTCTCCTACGATAATAATAACCTCCGCGAACCTTCTCATTTTATATTTGATAATGTTGTACAAAAAGAAGAACTCTGTATATATCAGGAACCAAAAACATTACAACAGACATATGGTAATTATCAACGCTACGATGTGAATGAAATTACTGATTTTTCATCCAACGAGGGGGAACTGTATATGTGCGATTATAAACAGGCTTTCAGGATCTTGGGTAAAGATAATATCGACGCGGCCCCACTCAAAGAAAGAACCTTAAAAAGTATTATTCGTGAACGGGGGCGATTATAATCGCGGACTCCATTGCAAAAAAGCGGAACAAATCAATATATTCGTTAATTTTTTTTAAAAAAATAATTATATAGTGTTATTATATAATGTCTATAAAAAAACAAATAGTTTCAACTAGTACAATTCAAAAAAGAAAACGTATAGCATGTATCATACCAGGAACAAGTAATAAAAGAGCCTGGGATGATATTAAAGAGAGCGATCTTTATAAAATATTCTTACCAACATTAATTCCAATTCTTGATAAACAATATAAATTTAAAATTTTTTTTGGTATTGATAAGGGAGATATAATTTATGATAATGCCGATAACCACATGGTTATCAATAATTATATTAAGGATACAAGTCTTGAAATAGATTTCATTTATATGGATATTGAGAAAGGTCATTTATCCATGATGTGGAATAAATTATTTCAAATTGCTTATGATGAAGGATTTGATTACTTTTATCAATGTGGGGACGATATCCGTTTCAGCGATAAAACGATGTTTCATACATGTGTAACTATCTTGGATGGAAAAGATAATATAGGACTAACAGGTCCATTCACAACAAATGGTAATGTGGATATTTTAACTCAATCCTTCGTTTCTAGAAAGCATATGGATATTTTTGGATTTTACTTTCCACCCGAAATCAAAAATTGGTATATTGATGATTGGATAACAGCTGTGTATAGTCCAGATCTATTCTATCCCATTAAAAGTATCAAGATTAGTAATGATGGGGGGCAGGAGAGATATACTATCGCACGACGCGTTGATTGGCAAAAAATAGTTGATAAATATAAATGGAAAATAAATCTCTTCAAAGAAATCGTCGTTAACTAGCCAACACAAAATATTTAGTTATTGTATCTTTATTCTTATTTTCATGTAATGTAATTAGTGTCTTATCATTTTCATATGGTTGTTCGATAAATTGATTTTTTATATCTTTTATTGGGGACTCCATCGCAAAAAAAGCGGAACAAACGCTAAAATGCCACCGAGTAAAAGTAGGTCTATAATTAACACCTTTCTTTTAATGGCCGGATCCCAATTATTATAATCCTGTACTTGTCTGGAACTGGGTGGTTTGGCCCACCAGTAAAACAATGCTAAATATGTTGGTCCTAAATTTCTCTCACATATATAGTAATAATCATACCACGCCATAATTATATACGGGAAGTACAGTAGGGCGCCCAATATGTACTTATTTTTAGGGGGCGCAAACCAATATCCCAATACTAAAACCATCGTAAACACGATACATTTCCAATTTACTACCGGGGCGGAGTTATATTGCTCTTTTGTACCAGATCGCATACTATATTATACACGGATTTATTAAATTTGATAAAAGTAAAAATACAATTATTATATGTAATCATCTATTATTTATGGTTTTTTGTGTTATATCTCCAGTTTTGTATTTTTTTATTAGACAATAAACTATGGATATTATCCACGCGAGCGTCCCCTTTATACTATTATATAGTAGACTATTTTATATTATTATAACCACTAAATTAAATAGATTTTACGGAGGAAAAATAAAATTTGATCATATATCACATAGTGAATAGTATAATAAAATCTATACATTTTTGCTCTTACTCGTACTCTCAATCTATAGAAGATGGCTTCCTCTGGAAAAATTATGGATCTACTAGTGGAAGACTTGCCCCGACTTAAGCAGCGGCTCATTGACAAGTGCGGGTATTCCTTGGGGCATGGATGTGTCGAACGACTTATGAAACCCGAGATGCTCGAAACTTTCATTGCCTTTGAGGCCGATTGGCGTAAGGAAATTCTGATGTTTATTGGTTCCGCTGAAAAGCTATGGGCAAAGCATTCAGAGGCTTTCCTGCGTGCTTATTTGAAAACAGTTGTCGCGAAGTGGGGGGAGGAACACCTACTGGTAGTCGTCGGCGGCAATGATGGGAAGGGAACGACGTATGTGGTGACGAAAATCTTGGCAGAGTTGTACCCCAGGGTGCAGCTCTTCTCCATTATCCCTGTCGTAAACAAGGAAACTCGTCGTGCTGTGTGTGGGATGGGTGTCAGCACTTATGAACAAGATGCTCTCGACCGAAGCAGTTTCCCTACTCAGCAAGTTGACGAGTATATGCGTCCAGTTCCTGACGGACTGCAGAGGGACAAAATTCGGACTGCGGAAAAAGCGTTGAAGGAAATGGAAGGACTCCCAATCGGTATTGGGGGACTGCTTCGAGACGCTAAGGAGGCCCTGACCGACTATGTCAGTAACGCCCATCGGAAATACCCTCCACCCGTCCAGGTTTCCCGCCGTCTTATTCCGACACAAGACGAACCGGCAGTCTTTACAGCTGAGTTTCCTAACGCGGAATCCTATTGGGAGAACTCCTTTCGCACTAGTGGTGGTGGGGAGATGTTGACAGAACCGATGCAGGGTTTATGGGATAATCACACCATTTGGCCTATTAGTTACGGAGGGGGACTCGTCCGACAAGAGTTGATGGCATGGTTGGTAAACGGTTTCAACGGCGAGTGTGCGGTATTGGAGGGGGGTGGTGGAACCCTAAATGAGATTAAGGCCTTCTCTACAAAAACAGCGGCAAACCCTAATCCGACCACCAGCATTATGATCAATTCAACTTTCCTGCTGTCGTTGATGAAGAAGGAAATAGATGATTTGACCGCGGAGAAGGATGAGTATGG
>TARA_B110000211_G_scaffold231366_1_pt1 | contig 16990 bp, 18 predicted proteins | sample TARA_B110000211 | Tara Oceans TARA_B110000211 (sample SAMEA4397516) | marine metagenome | biome: Polar Biome; feature: [DCM] deep chlorophyll maximum layer (ENVO:01000326); material: water (ENVO:00002006), including particulate matter (ENVO:01000060) such as... | depth 30 m
TTGTGATTTTGGAAAAAAAGCTGAGGATTTCAAACTAAAATCAATAAATAATAAGTTAATTTCTTTAAATGATATTAAAGGTGATAAGGCAACTTTGATCATGTTTATTTGCAACCATTGCCCTTATGTAAAAGCAATTATCAAAGATCTAACAAAAGATTGCAATGATTTAACAACAAATGGAATAAATACTGTTGCTATAATGTCAAATGATACAAGAAATTATCCTAAAGACTCTTTTGATAACATGATTAAATTTTCTAACACAAATAATTTTAGTGAAATAAATTATTTAATTGATGAAACACAAGAAATTGCAAAGAAATATGGTGCAGTATGCACTCCAGATTTTTTTGGCTATAACAAGAGACTCGAACTTCAATACAGAGGTAGGTTTAGAGAATTGAAAGATTTAAAACCCATTAATAATGGAGATAGTGATTTAAAAGTAGCTATGAAAATGATTGCCCAGACACAAAAAGGTCCAGATGAACAAATACCTAGTATGGGCTGTAACATAAAATGGTTTAATTAATGTTTTTAATTTCTACAAGAAATTTTCCCCCTGAACTTGGTGGAATGCAAAATCTTATGGAAGGTTTATCTAATGCTCTTCTGAATCATGGTCCAGTAAAAGTTTTTGCAGAAAATATTGAACATGCTGAAAATTATGATCAGAATTCAAATTTAAATATTGAAAGAGTTTCTGGATTTAAAATATTTAGAAAATATAGAAAAGCTAATCTGGTTAAAGAATTTATAAACTTTAACCATGTTAGAGCATCTTTTTTTGATCACTGGAAAAGTATTGAAAACATTGATGAAAAAACTCTAAAAAAAACTAAATCTTTTTGTCTAATTCACTCAAAAGAGATTAACCATCCTGTAGGTACATCGTTAAATAAAAGAGTTTTAAAAGCACTAAACAAAGCCAATTATATTATTGCAAATTCTAGATTTACTAAAGAACTAGCAATTAAATTAGGAATTAAAGATAAAGACATTCAAGTAATTAATCCGGGCTGTAATTACCCTATTCCAATTGATGAGGATGCTAAAAAATATGCAAAAAAAATATACGGAAAAACTTCACCTAAATTAATTACTGTTTCAAGATTAGATGGAAGAAAAAGTCATCAAAATATTATAATGACTGTTAAAAATTTATTGCCAAAATTTCCAAATTTAAAATATGTTTCGGTTGGAGATGGAGATGAAAAAAATAATCTTAAGAAACTTAAAAAAGAATTAGGCTTAGATAAAGAAGTGGAATTAATTTTTAAATCAACAGAACAAGAAAAAGTTGCTCTTATCGAAAAATCTGATGTTTTCATTATGCCTTCTGTAGTCTATAAAAAATCAGTTGAAGGATTTGGAATAACTTATATTGAGGCAGCATCTTATGGCAAACCATCTATTGGGGGGATTTATGGTGGTGAAGCTGATGCAATTAAAAATGGTCAAACAGGGTATTTGTGTGATGGGAATGACTTAAATGCTTTATATGAAAATTTATTAAAAATTTTAGATGCCAACAATTATAAAAAGTTAGGAGCAAATGCTTTAGAGTTTTCAAAAGATTTCAATTGGAAAATAATCGTAAAAAAATATATTGAATTAATCTAATTTAGATCTAATTTCTTTAATTACAGTGTCTACCTCTAATTTTGCTAAATCTTTAACACTTAGAACTTTAAAATTATAACTCTCAATACTTACCTTTTTTGCTGAGGTGTGACTTCCAAACAGCGCTAAACCTTTTTTATCAAGATGTGATGCGATATGAGCAGGACCTGTGTCGTTAGATACAATAAACTTAGCATTATGAATTAATGTAATTAATGTCTTTATATCTACATTTTTTTTATTGTTATCAGTGACAACTTTAGCATTAAGTTTTTTTGCGTCTTTTAATTCGTTAGGTCCTGGGGCTATTAAAATAGGATATTTATTTTTATAGATTTCCTTTAACTTTATTATTAACTCAAAAAAATATGGCCATTTTTTTTTTAAATGTTTTATTGAGCAAAAAGGAAATAATAATATATATTCATTATTTGCATATTGCCTAATCAACCTAGATTCATTTGACATTGCCCAATTCAAATCAATATTTTTTACATATTCAGTGAGAATACCGCTTTTCTTTAATTGTATTTCCATACGGTCTAACACTGGTTCTTTATCAAAATCATTTTTTTTTTGACCAGGTTCCAAAGATGTTTCGGAAGAAGACCATTCTTGTTTACTAAGAATATATTTTTTGTAAAATTTAGTTCTATTTGAATTTTGTAAATCAAAAACTTTAGTAAAATTATATCGCTCTAGTTTTTTTTTTAAATTATATAGATAAAAGAGATTCCATCTAGGTAGTCTTCTATCAATTATAGTCCCATCAATATAAGGGCATTCAGACATAAAAATAGCATATTGAATGGTTGTAAGTAAAAATACTTTTCTATTTTTATAAAAATATTTGATATCTTTAATTGCGCCATTTGCTTGGATTAAATCTCCAAGTGATCCATGTTTTATTATTAATATGTTTGACATTATTTAATACAAGTATATTCATTAACATTATAATAAATTATTATTAGTATGAACACTAAATTAAATAAAATACTTGCGGAAATTTCTGCTGGTGAATTAATCGATAAAATTACTATTTTAGAAATAAAACAATTAAAGATATCAAATAAGGAAAAATTGATTGAAATAAATAAAGAGTTAGTATCTTTAAATATAACGATGAGTAAGTTTATTCCTGATGAAACAAAAATTATAAAATATAAAGAAAATCTAAAAAATATAAATTTAAAGCTATGGGAAATCGAAGATGGTAAGCGAGAAGCTGAAAAAAATAATGATTTCGGACCAGATTTCATAAATTTAGCTAGAAATGTTTATAAATTAAACGATGAGAGAGCTAAAGTTAAATTTGACATAAACAGTACCCTGGGATCAAATATTAAAGAAATTAAATCTTACGAATAGTTATTTCTTTGCAATTTAAAGATATTTATTTAATGCAAAACTTGCTTGCTCTGCAGAGGGTTTGTCGGTCTTGAATCTTTCTAAAATAAACTGAGTTTTATCAACTTGTTCTCTAATTTTTTTTGGATCATCTATGTATTGACTAACGTGCTTAAATATATTTTTTGGATTACAATTTGATTGAAGTAATTCAGGTATAATTTCTTCTTTAGCAGCTATATTGATTATATTAGCAAATTTTATTTTAATTAAGATTCTTATAATTAAGAAATTAATAAAGTTCATTTTGTACAAAATGACAGAAGGTATTTTAGCCTTACATATCTCTAATGAAACAGTTCCTGATTTAGCTACTGCAAAAATAGATTTTTGAAGAATGTGAGATTTAATTTTATCATCACTAATAACTTCACAGTTCATAATTTCATTTGATTTGATAAATGATTGAATTAATTTAAAATTTGCTTTTGTTGAATGAAAAATATAAATGAAATCATTATAACGATCATTCATTAGTTTAATAAATTCAAGTAAAATTGGTGTTAAAACATTTATTTCAGATTTTCTACTTCCTGGAAAAACTGAAATTAAGACTTTATTTTTTTCAAGAATTTGATTGATATCAATTTTACTATCATCCTTTTTATCAAGTAAGGGATGGCCAACAAACTCGCAGCTTACATTTTCTTTATCAAAGTAAATTTTTTCAAAATAAAACAATAATAAAATATGGTCAATAAATTTTTTAATTTTTTTAACTCTTCCTTTTCTCCATACCCATACTTGTGGGGAAACATAATGAATATTTTTAATTTTAGAATTATTTTTTTTTACTCTTTCAGCAACTCGTAAGGTAAAATCAGGGCTATCGACTGTAAACAGTATATCTGGATTATAATCAAGAATGGTTTTAACAGTTTGGTTTATTTTTTTGTTAATCTTAAAGATATTAAATATTACATTGGTAAAACCTATGTAGGTTATTTCTTCAAGTTTATAGATTGTTTTTATTCCTAAAGAATTTAAGTTTTCTCCACCCACGCATAAATACTCTATATTTGGATTTATTTTTTGCAGATTTTTGATAACTTTTGATGCTAATTTATCACCAGATGGTTCTCCAGTTAAAATAAAAATTTTTTTCATTTATATAATTTCCAAACTGAACCTTGATCAGTTAAAAGAAAAATTTCTCCAGTTGATTTTAAAATTTTAATGTCTCTTATTCTTCCTATTTTTTTTTTAAAAATAATTTCTTCATTAATAAATTCATTTCCATTAAATTTTATCTTTCTTAAGGATTGATCTTTTAAAGAAGTTATTAAAGCTTCGCCTTTCCACTCACTAAACTCTTTTCCATCGTAGATAATTAAAGCACTAGTAGCGATAGATGGTACCCAATATTTTATTGCTTTAGTAAATCCAGGTTTCCACTTTGGTCCAATTTTAGTTCCAGAATAATTTTTTCCACCCCAACCTAAAATTTTCCATCCATAATTTTCCTCCAAACTTAACAGCGCCAAACCAATCACCTCCTTTAGCACCATGATTGGTAATATAAATTTCGTTATCAAAAGGAGACAGCGTCATACCTTGAGGGTTTCTGATACCAATCTGGTATATTTCAGATAACCAATTTTTTTTACCTTTAAATTTAGGATTATCTTGTGGAATTGAACCATCTAAATTAATTCTTATTATGCTGCCTGGGTGTTTAGAGGCATCCTGCGCAATCATACCTTGGCCTCTTTCTCCAGCAGTAATAAAAATATGATTATCTTTTATAACTAATCTTGAACCAAAATGGTAACCAGAATTAATTGGGGGTTCGGCTCTAAAAATATTCTTAAAATTTAATTTTTCATTATTATATCTAGCGCTCGCAACTGAAGTGCTAGATTTTCCATTACCTCTGTTTTCGGAATAAGAAATATAAATTATTTCTTCATCATATAAAACGTCAAGCAAACCACCTTGACCATCTTCATAGATATTTAGATTGTGTTTAATATTTTTTATTTCCTTGTTAATTAAATTTAATTTAACAAAATTGCCACTTTTTTCAGTGATAATAACATTTTGTTCATTTAAAAAAGATAGGCTCCAAGGATTATCTAGTCCTTTGAATAATTCTACAAGTTTTGGTTCAGACGAATTCAAACTAGTCAAAAAAATTAAAAAAAAATTTAATATTAGTAATAATTTTTTCATTTCACTAAAATAAATAATTTATTTTTATTTGCAAATTGCAAACATTTTTTTTTATCTAAGAAAATATTTTTTTTATGTTTAAGAACTATTCCTTTTAACCCAGCATCTTTACACTGTTGAAGTGTTTGTAAGCCAATAGTAGGTAAATCAATTCTTAAATCTTGTTTTTTTTTGGGAAACTTTACTAAAACTCCCTTAGTAATTTTATTTTCTTTTTTAATTTTTTTTAACATTACTTTTGTTCCTTCATTACCTTCTAAAATGACAGTCTTACTATTTATGGATACAGCGGCTTGACTATAATTATAACTTCCTGACTTGTTAAGGGCTTTTACTGCAATATCAATATCTAATTTATCTTTTGTGTCAGGTTTACACTTGGTATAACTACCCTTACTTAAACTTAGTTCTGGAGTAAATGTATTTGAGCTAATCGTTATAATTTTTTCTTTTTTCAATATATTTATTACTTCTTTCAGTATTGCTGCATCACCTAATTTTGTACTCTTGATTATGCTTGGAATGTAATAAATTCCTTTAAGATCTAGTTTTAATTTTGAAAAATTTGGTTTTTTTACACTTCCCGCAAATAAAACTTTTTCACATTTATTTTTTTTTAATATAGAAATTATTTTACCAAATTGACCAATCGAAACAGAAAAAGAATTTTTGATATTTTTAAAATTTTTATTTCTTGTTAAATCTATAATTATAAATTTTTTCTTCTTTTTTACTTTTCTTAAAATATATTTTGGAAAATTATTTTCTCCAAAAATAAATCCTATCATATTTTTAATTTTGAGGTGAACAAATAGGTCTTTTTTTATCTTTCTCTATAAAAGATATAACTTCGTTTACTAGCTGGTTATCTTTATATTCTCCATTAATTTTACTGAGATTTTCATGAAGATTTTTTGAAGAAAAGATTGCTTTATAAGCTTTGTCTAATTCTATTATTTTTTGATTTTCATATTTTTTTCTTCTTAAACCAATTAGATTAAGTCCTTGTAAATAATTTCTATTACCAATTGATAGACCAAACGGTATGACATCTTTTAATACACCAGTCATACCACCTATCATTGCGAGTCTTCCAATTCTTGTGAACTGTTGCACTGCGGAATTTCCTCCTATTACTACTGAATCTTCAATAGTTACATGTCCTCCTAGTGGAACGTTATTAGCAATTATAACGTTATTACCAATTTTACAATCATGAGCAACGTGGGATGAAATCATAAATAAACAATTGTTTCCAATAACTGTTTGCAATCCACCACCTAATGTTCCTGGATTAATTGTTACGTATTCTCTTATAGTATTATTATTTCCAATAATCGTACTATTTTTTTCATTTTTATATTTTATATCTTGTGGTTGAGTCCCAATGCTTGCAAAAGGAAATATTCTTGTCCCACTTCCAATTTTAGTGTTACCCTCTAAATGTACATTAGAAATTAGTTCAATATTTTCTCCAAGTTGAACTTCAGGTCCTATATAACAAAATGGACCAACTTTTACATTTTTTGAAATTTTAGCTTTGGGATCTATAACGCTTGATTGATGAATCATTCTTTTCTATCCACTATAGTTGCTGACCATTCAGCGTCTGCCATTCTTTTTCCATCGACCTTTGCTGTACCTTTATATTTCCAAACTTTCCCATGAGATCTAACTGCCTCTATTTCTAAATGCAATTCACAATCAGGTATAACTGGATTTCTAAATCTTGCTTTATCTATCCCCATTAAATAAACTAATTTGCTGGCATATTCTTTAGGGTCAATTCCATGAGCGGTTAATGCTGCTGCAGCTTGTCCAAAAGCTTCAACTATTAAAACGCCCGGCATAACTGGTTGATTTGGAAAATGACCTTGAACATAAAAACCATTTTTTTTTACATACATTATTGCAGTTGCAGATTTAAGCGGGATTATTTTAGTTAATTTATCAATTAGAAGCATTGGTTCTCTATGCGGTAAGAGACTTTCAATTTTTTTTTTATCTATTTCTGTTTCATTCATTATTTTTTCCAATTTTTAATAAAATCTTTAAATGGTACAGCTGGATAACCCATAACAATTTGATTGTCATCTATGTCTTTAATTACCCCGCTACCGCCACCTATCTTAACGTTATTACCAATATTTAAATGCCCGGATATACCCGCTTGACCACCTATTGAAACATTGTTGCCAATTTTAGAACTACCAGCAAAACCAACTTGACCGGCAATCATGCAATTAGATCCAATTTGAACATTATGAGCAATATGAACTTGATTATCTAAATAAGTGTTTTTTCCAATTGACGTATCATCTACAGACCCTCTGTCAATAGTACAGCCAGAACCTATCTCCACATCGTCTTTAATAATAACTTTTCCAATGTGAGGAAATTTTATATTTTTATTGTTTATAGGTATAAAACCAAAACCCTTTTGACCTATTTTACAGTCATCTTGTAGAACCACTCTATCTCCAATGATTGAATTTTTTACAATAATATTAGCTCCAAGAATACAATTTTTTCCAATTACAACATTTTGTTCCAAGATTGCATTACTTCCTATAAGGGTATCTTTACCTATTTTCACATTTTTTCCAATTAAAACATTGTTACCAAATTTAACAGATTTATAATATTTTTTTGATGGTTTTTTAAGAGATAAGTCCGGATAATCTATATCTGCTGTAGGATAAATTTTTTTTAATGCTAGAGCTAATTCTAGTAAAACATTTTTTACTATAATTCTTTGAGTATTTTTTGGTAAAAATTTTGCTAATTTTTCGGTGGTTATGCAAGCAATAGCTTCAGTATTAAGAGCTTGAGATTTGTATTTAATTGAGTCAAAAAAAGTCAAATCATTTGATTTAGCAAATTCTAATGGCTTTACAGAATTGACAGTAAAATTATTATTAAATTTAATTTTAGGAAAAATTTTATTAATTTTTATATTTTTTTTTTTAAAAAAAAAATTTGAACTCATTCAAATTTAGTTAAGCTTTATTGACTTTAACTTTTTATTTAGTAATGACATTATGTCATTTGTAATATCAAATTTTTCGTCTGCTAATAATAAATATTTTTTATCAATGACCAATCCAATATTTTTTTCTTTCATATAACTAGATAATAAGGGATTAACATTTTTAAGTAGCTCATTTCTTGCTTTAGATCTTTGCTTGGATACGGTTTCTAAAAGTGAATTTCGTTCTTTTTGTAAAGAAGAAACTTTTTTTCTTAATACATTTACTTTCTTTTTATATTCTTCTGGTGATAAGGCTTTTTTTTGTTTTATAATATTTTTTTCTTCTTCTTGTATAGTGTTCTGTTGATTATTAAGATTTTTAATACCTTTATCTAGTTTATTTTTTAAAGTTAACTGAGCTTTTTTTCCTGCATCACTTTGATTTAGGATATATTTAAAATCTAAGTAATAGGTTGTCTGTGCCGTTAAATTAGTTTGTAGTAAAAAGAAAAAAACTAAAGTCCATTTAAATTTTTTTATTATATTCATATTTTGTTAAAATGTTGTTCCTAGGTTAAAATTAAAAGATTGAGTTTCATCTGTAGTTGCTTTTGATAGATTTGTCGATAACACAAAGGTCATTGGCCCCACAGGTGATAACCAGCTTGCGGCTGCACCAGTTGAAGATCTTAATTTATTACTATCATTAAGACTGCTATCGTAATCAACTCCCCAAACATTTGCAAAATCTAAAAATAAAATTACATCGGTTTTGGTTACTTCAGGTAAAATTTTCGGAAGGCTGGCTTCAAAATTAAGACTTGAAGCAAAATTTCCTCCAATGTGATCTTTTCCATCTACAGGACCAACTTTTCCTCTTTCAAAACCTCTAAGTCTTCTTGAGCTTAAATTTGTTCTTTTACTTAATCTTACGTTATCTTCTCCTAGTCCATTTATTGCAGAAAAAAAGAATTTACCTGCTCCTACCACATCTTCGTTAAAAGATTTATAAGTGCTATAAGATAATGAATTAGAAATAAAATTTTTATCAGCATAAATAGGAAAGCTTTGATTAAATGATGCTATTGATCCATCTGTAGGCATAAAGCTTCTATCTCTTTTATCATAAGTAAATCCATAATTTGCTTGTACTTCAGAGAATTCACCACTTTGTTTTTTTAATGAATCAGATGCGGTTCCATCAGTTGTCAAATCATCGTAACTAACTGACAATCCAAGTTTAGTATATAAATCTTTATACTGCTCAAAAGAAGTTGAAACCCCCGCAGAAAGTAAGCTGTTTTCATAACCTTGATTTGGTCTATCATTTGTAACGCTACTTACAGAATAGCCTATGGCGTTACCTAAAAAATCATAGTTAGGATCTGTATAAGATAAAGTACCTCTCAATGACTCCTTGTCTACATCTAATTGAAAACCAATTTTTTTACCCTCGCCTAACCAATTGTTTTCTTGTACGTTGAATCCAAGGGTACCACCGTTTGTTCCAATCCCAGCACCGGCACTTAACTCTCCAGTAGCTTTCTCTTCAACTTCTATATCAATATTTTTTAAATCTTTAGTAGAGCCTTCAGTTACTTTTGATTCTACATTTCCAAATATGTTCCTAGATTTTAAATTTGCGATAGATTTATCTAATCTTAGTTTTGTAAATGGATCACCTTCATCTAGCTCAAGTTCAGCTCTAATTACACTTTCATTAGTAATATTGTTTCCTTTAATATTTATTCTTTCTACCGTAATTTTTTCACCCTCAACTACATTAAATTTAATTACGATTGAGCCAGCCTCTATTATTTCTTCAACATTGTGCTCAACAAATTGTAAATTATTTTTTTCTATAATTCTGTCTATTTCGTCTAATAATTTTTTAATCTTAAAAGGTGAGTAGTAAGTTCCTACATTTTTTTTATATTCTTTGTTCAAATCATAAAAAAGATTTTTATCAAATACTGAGTCTACATTTGTAGTAATTTTTTTTATCGTATATCTTTCTCCCGCATCTATTGAATAGGTCAATTCTATATTACCCGCTTTTTTTATTTCCGCTGAGTTAGAAGAAACTTTTACATCATAATATCCTATTGATTTATAATAATTTTCGAGCAATCTTAGATCAAGATTAATTAAATTTTCACTAAACCTAGTATTCTTTGATATAAACTTCCAAAATTTATCTTCTTCACTTGCAATAATATCCCTTAATCTCCTTTCTCTTATTTTTTTATCTCCTGTGAAATATATTTTTGAAATATTTGAAATTTCACCCCTATTTATCTCATAAATTAAGTCAACATTATTTTTATCTATCTTTCTTACCTTTGTTTCAATGTTTGTAAAATTATATCCAATTGATGAATAAATAGTTTTAATTTTATCTACGTCAGCTGACAAATTACTTTTAATGAATGAATCTTTATTTTTTAAGCTTATTATTTTTCTAATTTGTTCTTCAAACGATTTTTTAGGCTCACCCAAAATAATTAAATTATTTATTACCGGGTATTCAACCAAATAGATTTTAAGTACACTATTTGATAATTCTATTTTAACGTCCTCAAAAAAATTTGTGGAATATAAATTATTTATAATTGAATTTAGTTTTTGTTCGTTATAATCAGAGTTTAGTTTAATTTCACCATAGATTTTAATGGTTTCGTCACTAACCCTTACATTGCCAGAAATATCAATTTTTTTAATTATCTCAGCATTTATATTACTGAAACAGATAAGAGAAAATAGGACTGTAAAAATAAATTTATACATTTTAAGTTAATATTTTTTTAAAAGTGACCTCTCTTGCCCATTTATCTATTGCCATTATTTGATTAATGTTTTGTGGTACTTTTATAGCATATTTCTCATAATTTCTATCTCTCATAACGTTCAAAATATGTTTATAAAATGAGTTAAATGGTATTTTTTTCTTTAAAAATTGATCAACTAATATTTCGTTTGCCGCATTAATTATTATTGGCGTAGAATAAAACTCATTCATTCTAGATTTAAGCTTTATAACAGGAAATCTTTTTTTATCTACTTTTTGGAAACTTAAATTTTTAAAAAAAAATTCATCTTTAAGCTCGCTTTTTTTTAGAAGTTTTTTTATATCAAAGCTTTCCTCAAATATAGCGTTAGTAAGAGGTATCAACATTGTAGTCTCATGATACAAAAATTTATATAGACCATTTTTGAATTGAACAATCGCATGGACAAGTGACTCAGGGTGAATGACGATTTCAATATTTTTTAAACTGAAAGAAAAAAGTTTGTGCGCCTCTATAATTTCTAGCATCTTATTCATTAAAGATGCTGAGTCTATTGAAATTTTTTTCCCCATTTTCCATTTAGGATGATTGAGAGCTTCAATAGGTTTAACTTTATTTAATTTTGATAAATTATATTTCAAAAAAGGTCCACCCGATGCTGTAAGGTAGATTTTTTTTATATCTTTTTTATTTTCGTGTTCCAATAATTTCATTATTGAAAAATGTTCAGAGTCTATAGGAACAATTCTAGTATTATATTTTTTCGCAGTTTTTTTTATTAGATTCCAGCCACATATAATTGATTCTTTATTGGCAATTAAAACTTTTTGACTTTTTTTTATTAATTCAATTGTAGGAAGCAGACCTTCTATTCCTGAAATAGCAGCGATTGTTATGGTTGATTTATCAAGATTAAATTTACACTCATTAATATTATTAAAAAATATAATATTTTTTTTTTTAAATTTTACTTTTACTTTTTTAAAAGTTTTAAAGTCTTTTATAATAAATATTTTTGGATCAAATTTTTTTATTTGATTGCAAATCAATTTGAAATTTTTATTGGCAGAAAGTAAATAAATTGAAAATAAATTTTTTTTTTTTTCAAATATTCTGAGTGAATTTAATCCAATCGAACCGGTGGATCCTAATATTGATACTTTTTTTTTCATTTAAATTTAATAGATAATTAATAAAGTTAAAAAACCAACAGGTACACCGAAAAGAATTCCATCAATTCTGTCTAATATTCCACCATGACCCGGAAGATAGTTTCCACTATCTTTAAAAAGTGATTTTCTTTTTAACAAAGAAAAAAATAGGTCACCAGTTTGACAGCTTATTGAAGTTGTTAATCCAATTATTAATATTTCTAAATTTATATTTTTAGTCGCATAATAAAAAAATATTATAGTAATCAAGGAAGAAAACACTAGTGAGCCTACTGAACCTGAAATAGTTTTGTTCGGACTTATTTTAGTTAATTTGGGTCCTTTAATAATCTTACCAAATATAAAACCACCAATATCAGATGCGATACATACAATTATTAATAAAAAAAGTATTATTTTTAAATGAAAAAATGTTGAAAAAATAAAAAAGATAAAACAAAAAGAAAAAATATATGTAATAAAAAAAAGATTTATAATTAGTTGTTTTAATCTAAAATTATTAAAAATTGTTTTTATCATTTTAGTAAAATCTATTATTGAGAGTATGCCGGTAACTAAAATAAAGTATCCTAATACATAATTATTAATAAACATTGAAAATAAAATTATAAATAATGTTATTGAAGTTAGAATTCTTTTTTTTAGGTTTTTAGACATATTAAATTGATCCAAAGTTTCTTTTTATTTTTTTATAATGATTAACAATATTCATTAAATCTCTTTTATTAAAATCAGGCCATAATTTATCTAAAAAGTAAATTTCAGAATATGCAAGTTGCCATAACATAAAATTACTTAATCTTTTATGCCCACCAGTTCTTATCAAAATTTCAGGATCAGGTAAATTTTTTGTATAAATATTTTTTTCTAACAATTTTAAACTAATATTTTTTTTAATCTTGTTCGCAGCATTAACAATTTCATCTCTTGATCCATAATTTATAGCAAGATTCACAATTATTTTTTTATTTTTTTTAGTTAATTTAACCACTTGTCGTAATGAAGATCTTATTTTTAGAGGTAATTTACTCATCCTACCTATAATATTTATTTTAATATTATTTGATAAAACATTATCAAGTTCTTTTTTGAAATAGTTTGTAATTAAATTAAATAAAAAATTTATCTCTGTCTTGGGTCTTTTCCAATTTTCAGTTGAGAAAACATAAAATGTTACTATTGGAATTTTTAAACTTATAGATGACTCCACAATTTTTTTTACTGTTTTAACTCCATTTAAGTGGCCAAAATTTCTACTTTTATTTCTTTTTTTACCCCACCTTCCATTACCATCCATAATAAAGGCAACGTGATTGAGTCTATTCATATTTGTAATATCTCTTTTTCTTTTTCAGATAAGATTTTATCAATATTCGTTATGTTGTCATCTGTTAGTTTTTGAATATTTTTTTCAAAATTTTTATTTTCATCTTCTGATATCAACTTATCTTTTAATTTTTTTTTTAATTCTTCGTTTCCTTCTCTACGAATATTTCTAATTGAAACTTTTCCTTTTTCCCCCATGTTTTTCAATATTTTAATAAGTTCTTTCCTTCTGTCTTCAGTCAAGTCTGGGATTCTTAATCTAATTATTTGTCCGTCTATTTGAGGGTTAATTCCAAGTTCAGATTTTTGAATTGCGGAATCTATTAAATTTATATTTGCTTTATCCCAAACTTGAACTGATATTAATCTTGCTTCTGGAACACTAACTGTAGCAATTTGTTCGATTGGCATTAACTGACCGTAAACATCAACCTTAATCATGTCCAACATGTTGGGATTGGCTCTTCCGGTTCTTAAAGTAGATATATCTTTTTTTAATGATTGAATACTTTTATCCATTTTAATGGAGTAAATATTTTCATTAAACTCTGAGCTCATGTTTAAACCCCTTCACCAACTTTATATCTAATAAAATCTAATATTTTTAATTCTTTATCAATTTTAAACTCTTTAAGTATATTAGATACTTTCTTTTTGGGGTCCATTATCCACACTTGATTTAATAGTGTATTATCATTTATAAATTTTGTAATTTTACCTTTAGAAATTTTTTCTGCCATTTCTGCTGGTTTTCCAGAATTTACGATCTCTGCTCTAATAATTTCTAGCTCTTTATCAATTACTTCTTTTTTTACACCATCTTTATCTACTGCAAGAGGATTAGAGGCGGCTATATGCATTGAAATTTTTGTACCAATATCATCATTTTTACCAGCTGAAATTCCATCAATTTTTACTGCAGATATTATTTTACCGATATTTTTTTCAATAGCAGAATGGACATAAAAAAAATTAGAACCACTTTTGTTATCAAGGAAACAAGCTCTTCTTATTGTAATTTTTTCTCCTATTTTAGAAATTAGACTCACTAGATTGTCTTTAACCAATAATCCATTATTCATTTTTGACTCATTGAGTTTTTCTAAATTTCCTTGAGCTATAAAGACTATTTCTAAAAGTTCTTTACAAAATAAAATAAAATCTTTATTTTTTGCTACAAAGTCTGTTTCACTGTTAATTTCAATTATTGCGATTTCACCATTGTTTTCTTTTACTAGAACTAAACCTTCAGAAGCTGTTCTGCTCATTTTTTTTGAAGCTTTAGCAATTCCTTTTTTTCTTAAAAACTCGATAGATTTATCGATATCACCTTTGGACTCATCTAGAGCAAGTTTACAGTCTTTAAAACCAACTCCGGTCATTTCTCTTAATTTTTTGATATTATCTAGTAAATCTTTGTTTGACATTTAATTAATGATTGGGCTTATTTTTTATTATCAGATTTTTTTTCTGATTTATTTTCGTCTTTAGAATCAGGAATTTTTATAGATTTTTCTGCATCTTTAATGGTATTTTTTAAAAAATCACAATAGAGATTAATTGATCTTCTTGCATCATCATTTCCAGGTATTGGAAAGTCTATTCCGGTTGGGTCTGAGTTGGTATCTAGAATTGCTATGATTGGTATTTTAAGTTTTTTTGCTTCTGCAACCGCTAAGGACTCAGCGTTAGTATCTATTATAAAAATTAAATCAGGAGTTTTTTTCATTTCAGAAATCCCTCCCAAAGATCTATTTAATTTTTCTTTTTCTTTACCAAATTTTAAGATTTCTTTTTTTGTAAAACCAATATTTTCTTTTGATAATTGTTCATCAAGTTTTTTTAGTCTTTTAATCGAATTTTGAATTGTATTCCAATTAGTCAGCATGCCACCTAGCCATCTATAATTAACAAAAAACTGTCCTGTTTCTTTAGCTAGTTCACTGACCTGTTCCGATGCTTGTTTTTTTGTAGATACAATAAGTATTTTACCCCCACTAGATATAGTTTTGTGAATTTCTATTAGAGCATTTTTCATAAACTCAACAGTTTGTGTTAAGTCAATAATATGGATAGAATTTTTTTCACCAAAAATGTAGTTTTTCATTTTTGGATTCCATCTCAAAGTTTTATGCCCGAGATGCACACCGGCTTCCAACAATTGTTTTATGTCAACTTTAGGTACGTTCATAATTTTTTCCGGTTAATCCACCACAGTAATTCCAAATTAATGGACCGGTAGGGCTACGCCCTTGTAACTGTGTGCGAAATTAATCATTGATATATACAAACAAACTAAAAAATCAACAGTCTAAACTGTTATTTTTTCGACATATTCCATAGCTTTTAGTGTTTTAAGGTGTTTTAAATCAAATTTTCTACTGTTTTGAAGAGAATAATAAGCTTTTTTATTTTTGTCTTTTATTACTAAATTAATCTTTGTCTCCCCATTAACAGATAAAAGTTCTTGGATTTCATCTAAATTACAATTATTTTTTAATTCAATAGTTACTTTTGAATAAGGTTTGTTAATTGTTTCGTCAAGGCTTAATATTTTTCTAACATTAACTCTTTTTTTTAAAGCATCTCCTATAATTTTATCTTTTTGAAGAGTTAGGACAAAAGACTCTGACTCCTTTAATTTATCTCTATTGGTGACTAGTATTTCGGCAAATAAAAAAAGTTCAAAATCTCCCTTTTTATCACTGAACTTAACTATTCCATATGGTGTACCTTTAACACTTTTTTTCTCTACTATTGACATAATGGTTCCGGCCACCAACCCTTCACTATCATCGTTGTTATAGAATTGATTGTAAGATGTTATCTTTAGTTGATCAAATAATTCATCATATTCATTTAATGGATGATCGGACAAATAAAATCCTAAAGATTTAAATTCCTCTGATAAAAGATCTTTTTTTATCCAGGGTTCATGAGGCAAAAAATCAAATTCTTCTTTCTTATTTTCCTGTTCTTCAAATAGATTGGTTTGATGGCTATCTTTGTCATCGTTAATATTTTTAATTTGTTGAATTATTTTTGGAATTGAATTTAAAATTTTATTTCTGTCTTTATCAAACTCATCAAACACTCCTGCTTTTACAAATCCTTCTAATTGTAGTTTATTCACATCTTTTATGTTTATTCTATTAACAAAATTCACAAATGTTTTAAATTTACCATTTTTTTCTCTTTCCTTTACGATGTTTGAAACCGCTTCAAATCCAACATTTTTTATCGCGCCAAGACCATAAAAAAGTTTTCCATCAATAGCTTTAAACTCTGCAAAAGATTTATTAATAGATGGTCTTACAATTTCAATATTTAATCTTTTTAATTCTTCCACAAATTCTCTTAATTTAGAAGTGTTGGTTAATTCCGTTGACATAGTTGAGGCTATAAAATCTTCTTTGTGATAAGTTTTTAAATATGCAGTTTGATAAGCAATTAAGGCGTATGCTGCGGCATGACTTTTGTTAAAACCGTATTGAGCGAATGGTTCAATTTTAGTAAATACAAAA
>TARA_B110000211_G_scaffold184861_1_pt1 | contig 16939 bp, 14 predicted proteins | sample TARA_B110000211 | Tara Oceans TARA_B110000211 (sample SAMEA4397516) | marine metagenome | biome: Polar Biome; feature: [DCM] deep chlorophyll maximum layer (ENVO:01000326); material: water (ENVO:00002006), including particulate matter (ENVO:01000060) such as... | depth 30 m
TTTAGCTTTAATTCGCTTCATAATACCTTGAATAGAAGAGGCTCTAAAATTATCGGAGCCAGTTTTCATGATCAAGCGATATACCCCAACAACTTTAGGCTTTTTACTAATAATAGAGTCGGCGATAAAGTCTTTACGCGTAGTGTTAGCATCAACAATGGCACGAATGATATTGTTAGGTACATTATTGTAATTAGCTAATAACTGCTTAGTATCTTTAGGTAAACAGTAACCACCATAACCAAAAGAAGGGTTATTATAGTGATTACCAATACGCGGGTCTAAACCAACACCTTCAATAATATGTTTAGCGTCTAAACCATGTGCTTCAGCATAACTATCTAACTCATTAAAATAAGCCACACGCATAGCCAAATAGGTATTTGAAAAAAGCTTAACGGCTTCAGCTTCTGTTGAATCAGTAAATAAAACGTCAATATTTTCTTTTATGGCACCTTGCACCAGCAAGTTAGCAAATACTTTTGCACGCTCACTTTGTTCACCAACAATTATGCGAGAAGGGTAAAGGTTGTCATGCAAAGCTTTACCTTCACGCAAAAATTCTGGCGAGAACATAATGTTTTGACAATCAAACTCTTGCTTAATATTTTCCGTGTAACCTACTGGCACAGTAGATTTAATAATCATCACGGCATTGGGATTTACCGATAAAACATCTTTTATAACTGCTTCAACAGATGATGTATTAAAGTAGTTAGTTGCTACGTCATAATCAGTTGGGGTAGCAATAATCACAAAATCGGCGTCTGCATAAGCTAATGTTTTATCAAGCGTTGCAGTAAAATTAATTGGTTTATTCGCTAGAAAATCTTCTATTTCAACATCAACAATAGGTGATTTCTTTTCATTAAGTAATTTTACTTTTTCTTCAATTATATCAACAGCGATCACTTCATTGTGTTGCGCCAATAACATTGCGTTTGATAAACCTACGTAGCCAGTACCGGCTATTGCTATTTTCATTAAACCTCCAGTGAATATAAGTTGCGATAATTAGTTTCTTAAGTACTTATAAGCAATTTTTTTGATAAATGGAGGCGATACCCTTAACCCAAACACCATAAAACTAATAACTAAATTTGGTACTGATGTCATATTTAATTTATTCATTGCGTATAACCTTGCATTAAAGTCATTTTTAGCTTTTTTTAATCCTCTTCTCTTATGGAATGAGTTATCAATTCTAAAATATAAAAGAGGTTCATTTATATTTGCGAACTTATAACCATGCTTACCTAGATCGATCCACAAATAATAATCTTGCGTGTTTAGTAAATCAGCTCTATAACGGTGTTTACTTTCAATGAAAATACTTATTCTAAAAAGCACTGTTGGATGATTAAATGGGCATTTTTTTATTATATTATTTATAAGTTGAGAATGATTTGCCTCCATTTTTTTATAAAAACCTTTCTCACCTAATTCGTTTATTTCTATAACATCACTTCCAACTACGGAGATACCTTCATTTAATTGAAGAAAGTTTACTTGCTCATAAATTCGGTTATCCGCACAGATATCATCAGCATCCATCCTAGCAATAAACTTGAATTTATTGCTATCTATAATTTGTTCAATTAGTTGATTAAGTCTAGTAGCTAAACCTTCATTTTTTTCATAAAATGAAATAAAAAAATTATCCTTAGCATTTAATTCATCCAAGAACTCTTTAACCTCATGGTGAACACTTCCATCAACAGCAATAAAAATTGTTATATCACTATATGTTTGTGTAAGAAGGCTATTAATTGCCAACTTTAAAAAGTTAATTTTATCTGCTTTGTATACTGACATGGCAACTGCCACTTTAGATATATTGAACATGCTATTTCTTTTTTTGTAGTTAAATTATATTTATTTTTTAAGTGAACAAAGATCCCATTAACTCCATCCATTTATGTAAATAATTTATATTTGTTAATAATATAGTTTGGTAACAATATTAATATAAGTGATTTAGCTGTGGGGGCTTGAATAAATGAAATAAATGCATATTTAATTCTTATTCTATCAGATTCCTTTGAAGCTATTTGGGCAACCCTAAAGTAAGAGTTTGCTTTAAATTTCTTTGATAATTTTTTTTCTTTAATAGCATCATTATATTTATCATATAAATATAATGATGCTATTAGAAACTTCTTGTATCCATGGCTTGTTTGTTTTTTATGATTTGTATGAATAGTATAATTTATTCCTATATTAGGATCATTTGCTATACTGGTAATTTTTGACATTCTAATCCATAAATCATAGTCTTGGCGACACTTAAGTTGTTCATCAAATCCCCCTGCCTTATAAAAAGCTTTTTTAGTAAAACCAACTCGAGAAGTGGAGCCGATAACATTTCCATTAGAGAGTAAAGAGCAATGATAATTGCCTCTTTCTTTTGTTGAAATCGTTTTAATAACGGTACTAAGATCATTACTTAGTACCACATTTGCCCCAGTGTAAACCAAACCAACATCATGATTTGCCTTAAACAACCGAATTCGGTTCATAAATGAATCAGTAGTAACCGAGTCGTCATCATCTAACATAAAAACGACTTCATTAAGGGCATGATTTACTCCAATATTCCTACAATAGTTTGCCCCAAATGAACTGCCATTATTAATAATTACTAAGTCGAAAGTAAACTTGACTCCTTTAAAGTCGACTGGGGTTATTGAGTCATTTACTATTACAACTTGTTCAGGAATTAAAGTGCTTTTGGTGATACTGTCTAAGCACCGTTCCAAAAACATCAATCTATCTTTGGTTACAATAACAACGGTAAATTTCACTTACAAAGCCTCTTATGTATGAAAATTTTATTAGAAATGACTCCACAGGCTAGAAATAAAATTGAGGAATCGTATATTGAAAAAGATTTCATAAAATTAAAAAAATAAAATATGAAAAATGTAGCTGCGGCTAAATAATGACAGTCTAAACATTTATTCTTTAACAGGTGAAATATAGAAATTAATATAATACTACTTGAAAAAAAGAGCCCTAATACTCCGAACTCCGAATAGAACTCTAAAAAAAAGTTATGAGGGTATGTATCTCTTAAAGTACCGGCTCTATAAACATATTCATAAGTTCCACCAGTACCGTACCCCGAATACTTAAAGTCATTAATATGATTAAAATATAGTTGATAAGTTTCAAATCTAGGTTCATTTTCAAAATTTGAAAACAACGATGACATCCGATTAAAAATTTGAGTGTTATTATAAATACTTAGAATGGTATCAAAAAAATAAGCACCAATAACCAAAAAAAACAGAAAAGCTATGAATAGATTAAAGTACTTCTTTAAAAAAAAATTACAACACAAAAAACAAATAAGAGAATAAATAATAACAAATAAAAATACAAAACGAGACTGAACACTAAATAAAGATATTAAGCAGATTATGTATGCTAAAAAATACCACGACCTACTAGTTTTTTTGATATTAAAAAATAATAGAGAAACACAAGCAGATAAACCAATGCCTAAACTTATTAGTAAATAATTTACTCCCGATAAGTATACATAGCTCCTTTGTGTAATTACTGCTATAGCAGCAATTACACCAATTATCATTATCGTCGAGCATATAGCAAGCCATATGCTTAAATTTACTTTCCTTCCGATTACATAAAGCAGTGGTAAAATTAGTAATTCGACCAACTTCGAATACTCATTCAGACCGTTAAGAAAAGTAGTTAGTCCTGCATAAATACAAAATGTCAAAGTTACGACTAAGAGTAAAACATCTATTTTAGTTAGTTTGACTTTAAATAAAGATAGAAAACTAATACTTTTGTGTCGGGTTAATACCATAGAAGTTAGCACTATAATAAAGACAATGTGCATTAGGTTCAGATAAAGTAATGTACGTAAAGAATTATTCATGATCATGAGGCCAATAAAAATGCCTATGAACCCGAAGTATAATTTTTTTCTCTGAAATGTAATATTAAAAATCATTATTTATCAGTGCTAAATAAATTCATAGGGTTAATATTTAATGACCTGTTAGCTACTACACAAGCGACAACACTATTAAGAAGAAGACTAACAAAAGTCATTAACGCCCCACCAATTACCCCATAAATTGGAACTAAGATGCATCCTACACACATACTAAAAAAAGCAGAGATTGAAATAGACTTTGTTAATGCTCTTTCATTACCTGTCATTTGAAGTAAGTTGTAAACAGTACCTGTCATAGCAGAAATAAATTGTCCTGCCGAAAGGATAATCAAAATTGTATATGCTTCTTGAAACTCTGAACCAAAAAAAGAAAGTATATAATTACCAAAAATAATTATACATAATAAAAAAGGTAATGCTGTTGCAAATAAGAAACGATTTGAAAAAGCCACTAAACTTTTCAACTCTTTTATTTTTCCTTGTTCAAAAAGTGTAGCAAAATTGCGAGCCGCAACCTTAGATAATGCAGCAGAAAAAAAACTTAGTAATACTGCAACCCTCATAGAAACGGAATAATATGATATATCAGAAGCTGATGCAAAAGCACTTATCAGAAACAACCCTGAAAAGTTATTTAATTGACTAACCCATTGAGATAGCATCATAGGAGAAGATAGTTTAAAAATCTCTTTAATTCTTAATATCGTATTCTTAAAGTCAAAAATCATAAAGTGTCCATATTTAAGCTTTAAAACTACAAAAAAAATAAAAATTAAACTATAGAAGGAAGAAACTAAGTATTCAAAAATCAAATTCAAAGTAAAATCAGTTGACATTAAAATTAAGCATAATAGTATTAATTGATAGCCTATATTCAAATAAATTGCAGCTAAAACAACATTGCTTTTAGAGATAAAGAAACCTGAATATATTTGACATAATGAAAATGGCAATATTAATAAGGCTAAAATACTAAAATAATTATTTAAAATGTCATGACTATTAAGTGGCGATAAAAGTAAAATTAAATAAATAAAAACAATAGACACAAAACTAGAAAAAAGCACCGCTAAAGTCATGTCTCCTAACAGACGGCAATATTTTTTAGTCTTATCTTCCAAGGAACCAAGCTTAATAACTGCATTATTAAAACCTAAGGATGTAACAGAACAAACAAATAAAACAGTAGAGATGATAAAAAAATAACTCCCTGACTCTTCAGCACCTAATTCCCTTGTAATCATCGCAGTTAACAAGAAAGATATCAAAGCTCCGATACACTTCATAGCAAGCATGATAAAACTTTTTTTCAAGAGATTCTTGAAAGGATTACTAATTTTCATTCAATTATATTTTTTCAATTATAAACAAATATGAGTTTTGATGAGTGACCTTTACTTTGATACCCAATATATCTGACATCTTTTGTACTTTTTTTTCTATATCTTTTTTATCAAACTTTTCAAATCTTTTTAAATAATCAGTAACATTAGACCGTTTCCCTTTAAACATCATATAGCTAAACTTTAATAACAAATATGCTCTATGGAGTGTGCCTGTAAGGCCTAACATAAACCAATTCAGCCTAAACACTTGATCAGCCTTAATATTTTCATCAGCCTCTTCTAATAACTTTAACACTTTATAAGCGGCATTTTTTTCACTAAAGTTATGAAATAAATTATTACTCAACTCATCTTCAGGTACATAGGGGAAGTCCCAAATACCGTTAGAGTAAAATTCGTTTATCTTCTCAATTACGCAGTTAACTTTAGATGTTTTATATCCGCAAACACCCGCTAGATAAACCTCATATCGTGACTTTTCTTTTGAAGTGAAATTTATAACTGGTTTCTGTGCCAATGATGCTTCTATAGAAGTAGTGCAACCATTATGAATTAAAATACTACATGCAAGTATCCAAGGTGTCACAGAGCCTTTATAAAGCACTTTAATATTATTGATATTTTGAAATATTTTTTCATAATATGTAGTGTCTTCACTGGGATGTGGCCTTATAATTATTTTTTTATCTGGAAACTCAAGGCTTAACTTATTTATCAATGACACAATAGAGGCCATTGAATGCATTTGGTTTTCCCAATCACCAAAAAGATAGTTTCTATGCTGTATGTTTTCACTGTTATATGAAATTTTAGGTTCAAATATGAATTTCTCTCCCCCTTTCCCATTATTGGATAGCGAAAAAGCAGTATTAATTAATATAAAGTCACCGTATTTCTTAATTAACGCATCGCTCTCACTTTTAAAATAGCTTCGATATTTAGTTCTATATAAATCAAATTTTGGGTGCCCAGTCACGCAAATTGAAACATCTGGACTTTCATAAGACATATTAAAGTTTTTTTGCCACTCACCCCAAACAGCCATATAGTCATCAACGTTTAATACAGATGGACGTTCACATTGCTTTAAAGTTGATTGCCAATCCTTAGACTCACCTGCCCATACCGCGCCTTCTTCATTTAAGTGAACTAATTTAAAGTTATTGTTTTTTATTCTATGGTAATATTTAGTATCTGAAAAACTAGGTTTGCCAAACAAGTGCTTACCATAATAAACGCCGCCTTTTATAAAGTAGCTTATAGTTCTGATTATCTGCTGATCGCCAATATATACCTTTCTATTCTTTTTAGCGGATAATATTGCCATTAATATTTTGTGATCAAGCTCTCTGGCTGTGGTTTCTATTGGAAAAAGAAAATTACTCATTATTTAACCTTTATTATTATGCGCTTAACTCAGTGTGGTATTAAAGTTAACGAACAGCTATTTTTTCTACTCTTAAACGATCACGACAATCATTTGGAGTAAAATCAGTAAAATGAAAGATACTGGCTATACCTATGGCAGACACATTAGTTTTGGCTATTAATGCTGCATCTCCTGGATCACTAATACCGCCAACATAAATGACAGGAATTAACACACTGTTTGAGACAAGCTCAGCGAGTTTAACGCTACCGCCTTGCATTACTCCATCACGTGTTACATTATTAATAAGTAGCTCACCAGCACCTAAACTTTCGACTTTTTTTATCCAATCTACTAATTCTAAGTTATAGTTTATTTCACCTTGACTATAAATATAGAAACTATCTTCAATTTCGACCACATCAATTGAAACAACAATACATTGAGCGCCAAAGATATCACTTGCCTCTTTAATGAATGATGGATTTTCGATAGCGTAGCTATTAATAGAGATTTTATCCGCACCTTTTGCAAGTAGACCTTGAATGTCTTTTATGGTTCTTATACCACCACCAACGGTTAATGGCATAAAACATTCTTTGGCTACTTCAGCAATAGTAAATTTGTCTATTGCTCGATTTTGCTTGGTTGCGTCTATGTCTAGCAACACTAACTCATCAACATTACGCGTGTTATATGTTCTAGCAACCGTTATTGGGCTACCTAAATTTCGGCGATCTTTAAAATTGATGGTTTTTAATACAGAAAAACCATCAAGTAGTACAATAGGAATAATTCTTTTTCTTAACATAACTCTATAAAATTCCGCAAAAATTGAATACCTACATACTGACTTTTCTCTGGATGAAATTGCGCACCATGTATGTGACCTTTATTGACATAGGCGACGATATCCTCACCGTAGTTTGTATAAGCCACATTAAGGTTCTCATGATCGGTTATGGTCATGGCATAACTATGAACAAAGTAGAAACAACTGTGATTATCTATATTGTCAAAAATAGGAAATTTATTAGTATCAATGTCATTCCAGCCCATATGTGGGATGATTAAAGAGTTGTCAAAGCTGTTAATACGTTTTACTGTAGCATTTATATACCCCAATCCTTTAGACTCACCACCTTCTTCACCAGTGCTTGCTAATAATTGCATACCGACACAAATTCCTAGTACAGGAATTTTCTTAATAACGACATATTCATTAAGTGCTTGAGCAAAGCCAGACTCATGCATTTTTTTCGAAGCAGCAGTGAAGCTGCCAACACCGGGGAGAATAATTTTACTAGCACCAATAAGCTGTTCTGGTTGTGTAATTAATTCGAAATCGACACCTAAGTGATTAATCACTTTAATTACACTACCAATATTGCCTACTTCAAGATCGACAATTTTTAACATTTAATTACCCTGGGAAGAATTTTCTTATTAAATTGCCTTTTGAATCTTTGCGAAGTTCACCAGTATCTTCGTCACGTTCAAAAATCATTTTATTAGTGAAATTATCTAAATTTTCTAAAAACACTTCTTCTGTAATATCTAAATATTCCAAAAAGTCAGGTACATACTTCCAAGGTATTGCACCTTCTGTTGAAGCTTTTAATGCCGCAATACCTTCTTCGCGAGTCATTCTGCCTGCTCTTATTTCTATACAAATTTGGTCAGTTGCTCGCCCATAACCATACTTTATGAATTTCATGTAGTCGTGAAGACCACCAATCCATTTACAATCAAGGTTTTCAATATCGTTGTATGCTCCCTCAACTGGGCCATCAGGACTTTTATTCCAACCAAGGCTACAGCATAAATCAACATTTCGTTTTGAATCCCATTTTTCGAAATAACCTAAAAACAAGCCCGTAACACCTACGCGATTAACATCTTCATCGCTAGGGTAAACTAAAGTACGTATAGTATTTAATTCAACACCATCATGAACAACGTCTGACAAACGGTGACCACTCATTTGAAATTGCTCTAACCAATTTCTGTCTAAGAAGTTATTACCTTTCTTAGTAGCTGGTCCACCATATTCAAACTGTGAGTTTTCACCCCAAATCAATAATGGAATGTCATAATTAACTGCTACACGAACTGGTGCGGTAAAAATGCCAATATGCTCTGGCCAACAACAGTCACCTAGTTTGAAAAAACCGATACGCACTAATTCTTTATAATGTTTACGGTTACCAGAAATTTGGATTAGGTCAAATCCTTGATCTCTTAAAAAATTTAAGTTTTTTAAACCAACAGGTGTCAGTTCACATGGCGTGTGAGTAACACAAAGTGGGTTCATACCATACTTATCACGCATTGTAATAGCTTGATAACAACTATCTTTTCCGCCACTGACAGGAATAATACAATCATATTGACTGCCATCTTTACTGCGATATTTATCTAATATCAGCTTAAAGTCTTCTTCACGTTGAGCCCAATCTATTTCAGCATGTTTTTCAACTGCTGAATGACATGCATCACAAATACCATCTGTGAAAACCTGTTCAGGTCTAGTTACTGGCATAATACAACTTTTACAATATTGCATATTTTTTCCTTAATTCTATGTATCTTAAATAAATAATTCTGGCGTTAGGGGGCTGCCCTGCTTAATATTTTTTACTGCTTTCTTTCCGATGACTTCCCCTAAACATTTAGGTGCCATGCCAAAACCAGGTCTAATACTCTTTACATTGTCGTGCGAGAGAACTTCGCCTTCTGTAACATCCTTTACAACGTACAATGATCTACGAAATTTAACGTTGCCTTTTTCAGCTTCAGTTCTCTCATAGTTGACTTTTCCTAAAGATGCCCATGCTGTTTTAGCATCTTTACATAGTTGAGCTAACTCTATGGGTTCAAGGGAGAAGCTGTCATCTGCTCCTCCACCATTACGGTCTAATGTCACATGCTTTTCAATTAAACATGCACCTAATACAACGGAAGCAACTGCAGTGGCATTGTCAATGGTGTGATCTGACAAACCTGAAAGGACGTCAAACTTTTTTGAAATATCCGCTATTGTTAGCAAGTTATATTGGTCTGCTGGCGCCGGATATCCGCTTACACAATGTAAAACAAGTAACTCAACACAGCCATTTTCTCGCGCTGTATCAACCGCTTCTTTAATCTCAGTTTCGTTAGCCATTCCGGTAGACATAATCATTGGCTTACCAGTTTTCGCTACTTTAGCTATCAATGGCAGGTCAACTAGTTCAAATGAAGCAATTTTATAAGCTGGTGCGCCAAGTGTTTCTAATAAATTAACTGCGGTAAAATCAAATGGTGAGCTAAAAATAGTTATGCCTAATTCTTTAGCTTTAGCAAATAAAGGTTTATGCCAATCCCAAGGCATATGGGCTCCTTTATATAATTCATACAACGTTTGACCGTCCCATAGCCCACCTTTAATCTGAAAGTCTTCAGTATCACAATCCATTGTAATAGTATCATGCGTATATGTTTGAAGCTTAATCGCATCAGCACCAGCCTCTTTTGCTGCTTCCATTATTTTATAAGCACGATTAATATCACCATTATGGTTAGCTGATAACTCTGCAATAATATATGGAGGGTATTCTGGACCAATATTTCGCCCGTCAATAGTTATAAATGGTTTCATTGTTATCTCAAATAATAGGTAAACGGATAAAGCTATCTTTAGCTGTACGTTTATAGTTTGCTGCTATAAATAATTGCTGGGATGCCACATTATCTTCCAATACAGTTGCACACAAGCTTACATGCTGATGAATATCATCAATAAATAAAAGTGCGTTCTTAGCAATACCTTGTCCAAAATATTCTGGTGAGATGAAAATAGATACTAAATATTCTGCATTTTTTATTCTGTCTAACCGAATAACCCCAACAGACTTTTGTGTATTTACAGCTTGTATTATATAAAAGTAATCCTGAGCGGATTCAAGTTTTTTTTGCATCCATGCTTTGTGTTCATTCCACGTGGGTTTTTCACTAGTTAATGCATATTTACGAGTTTCTGGCAGACATTGCCAACAATATACTTGTTCAATATCTTCTTTCGATGCTGCTCTAAGCGATACTTTGCTTATTTTACCAAGTAATAGGTTATTAATATGACGACCTACTCGTTTTACACCTAATCCATCACACAATTTTAGGCTATTACTATGAAACTTTAACCAATCCGAAACAAGTGCCTTATATGCAGTTGTCAAATGTGTTTTTATTTTTTTCGGTTCAACTAAAATAGCTGAATCAGTTTTTACTAAGTTAGTGGCTATTGTCCTTTGATTATCAGCTAAAGGAATAATTATACTAGGAACTCCTAGGCAAGCACGCTCCCAGGCAGTTGTGCCTGGAGCACCAATTGCTATTTCATGCTGTAATAAAACGTTAGCCATATTGTCAGAAAAATCTATATGGTTAGTCCAATCAGAGTGTTGAGTACAAAATCGACTAACTTCTTCATAACTGGGTGATTTTTTACTAAGTAAAACCGTAACCTGTGGCTTTTCTTTTCCCAACAATAAGAGTGCTTCAAGAACTTCTAACGTAATATTATTCTTATCAATGCCTCCCATTGATATTAAAACCTTTACATTACGCGGACACTCATTGTTTTCTATGGCGTGCTCACGCTTCGCTGTAAATTTTGGATCAAGTAAAGCGTATTCGCTACCCGTTAAATTAATACATTGGTTATTACGACTCAGGTACTCTTCAGACTTACGTAGTAAGGTTTGATCAATTATAATATCTGCACTATGTTCTCTAACAAGATCGTCGATAGCTACTATCTTACAATCGTAGTATTTTTTTATAGCTTCTTGCCACTCACTTCCTAGTGCATAATGGTCTACGATAACTAGATCAGTCGACCTTATAACTGCACAGAACTGCTCTATATCTGAATTAATTGACACTTGCAGCCATGCTGAGTAATCCGCACTTGAACTAGGCGTTAGCCACTGAGCGGGGCGAGCTAGTTCATGAACCGTAAATCCTTGTTGCTTTATATAGTCAATAGAGTCACCATTTTGAGGTCGACATGCAAAACTAATATCATGGCCTAAGCGTGCCAACTCTTTAGCGAGCACAATATCGCGCATGACATGTCCAGATCCTATGTGCACAGATGAGTCAGTTCTAATTACAATATTCATATTTTCTATAAAACCGAAAAAAGGGCTTCAGCTAGCTCCCAATCTTCGATCGTATCGATGTCTTGTACACGCTTTCTTGGCAGCAATACTATTTTTGAGTGTTCAGCGAAAATAGCTTTTCTAGCAATAAACGCGCTAGTTCTCCCCCAATAAAATTGACCAGCATCGTGATAAGCTTCAATTAAATCTTGCGATCTTGTATCTGCATACTGCTCGGAAAACATTTTAACATCGCCCTGCTTAGTTAGCTTTATAGCTCTTTGAATTGGAAATGGGAACGATGTTGCGCTAAATACGTACTCTACTTTTGATTCATTCAGAATTTCTAAACCTTTACATAAATCGTCAGCAAGAATAAAAGGAGCAGTAGCATATATACAACATATAAATTCAGGGCTAATTTCTTGTTTAGCTAAAAATTGAATCGCGTGCTCCATTACATCCATTGTTGTTGCATAATCATTGGCTATATCAGCAGGTCTTAAAAAAGGAACTTCGGCTCCATATTTCAGTGCTATATCAGCAATTTCTTGATCGTCAGTTGACACAATAATTCGATCAAAACAACCTGTTCTTTTGGCTGCCTCAATCGAATATGCAATCATAGGTTTTCCGTGAAATACTTTTATATTCTTTCGCGGAATTCTCTTACTGCCGCCACGTGCTGGTATAATAGCTATTTTCATTAAATCAAACCAAAATATCAGTTAGCACAGTGACAACTTTATTTTGCTGTTCTTCTGTCATTGCATGAAACAGAGGAATACTTATAGCGTTACTATAATAGCTCTCCGACTCAGGGAACTGCCCATCTGAAAAACCTAAATTTTGATAATAAGGCTGAGTATGCACCGGAATGTAGTGGAGGTTAACCCCAATTTCTTTTTCACGTAACTGTTCAAAACATTCTTTGTGGCTTGCTGTAATTTCGCTTAACTTCAACCTAATGACATATAAATGACGGCCAGAATAAGAATCTTCAATTTGAAATGGAGTAATTATTGGTAAATCTTTTAATAGTTCATCATATCGTGCTGCTAATACATTGCGCTTAGCAACAAAATCATGCAAACGCATCATTTGGCTAACACCTAATGCGGCTTGCATTTCTGTCATACGATAGTTATAACCTAGGTCAATCTGTTCGTAGTACCAGCCACCATGACTTTCATTTTTCATTAGGTTAACGTCTCTAGTAATACCATGGCTGCGAAGTAGCTCTAACTTAGCTGCTATTTCAGGGTTATTAGTTGTTGCAGCCCCACCTTCAGCAGTAGTAACAATTTTAACTGGATGAAAACTAAAAACCGTAATATCACTATATTCACAGTTACCTATCGGGTTGCCTTGATATTTACCACCAATGGCATGCGATGCATCTTCAATTATATTAAAACCATACTCTTTAGATAATTGGTGAATCTGCTCCATTTCACATGGTTGGCCACATAAATGAACTGGAATAACGACTTTAGGCAGCGGTAAACTATTCTGTTTTGCATGTTTTAATTTTTTTTCAAGTAATTCGTGGCTTAAATTGTATGTTTGAGGATCAATATCAACAAAGTCAATATCAGCACCACAATACAGAGCGCAATTAGCTGACGCTACAAAAGTTATTGGTGTTGTCCATACAACATCGCCTTTACCAACCCCTAACGCTAAACAAGCAATATGTAATGCTGATGTTGCCGAATTCACTGCAAATACATAATCGGCGTTTACTGCATCTTTTATCGATTTTTCAAATAAAGGCACTTGTGGCCCTTGCGTCAAAAAATCAGATTTCAGTACATCAACAACAGCATCAATATCTTGTTGAATTATTTCTTGTTTACCATAAGGGATCATAAGGTTATCTTCGTAAAATCTAAACTGAAAAATTTGAGTCAACGTGTTCAACAATTAAGTTTCTTAAAGACTCAACTGTTTCCCACTCTGTATTCGTGCCTGAATTATATTTAAAACCAAAAGGAACTTTAACAGCTTTATGATGTTCAATAAAATCTGCTTCTGTATTGGTGAATGAAACAGAAGGTAATATTGCATAGTAACGCCCTAAATCGATAGTATTTAACGAGTCGGTGTCTGTTATCATTTCTTCGTGGAGTTTTTCGCCAGGTCGAATACCTACCACACGAGTCTGACATTCTGGTGCTATAGCTGTCGCTATATCAGTTATTTTATATGATGGTATCTTAGGGACGAATATTTCACCGCCAATATGGTGTTCTATTGCATACATCACCATATTTACACCATCTTGCAGTGAAATGTTAAAACGGGTCATCTCTTCATGGGTAATAGGTAACATACCTTCTTTCTTTTTATCGATGAAAAAAGGTATAACTGAACCTCGAGAGCCCATTACATTACCATAACGAACAACACTGAATTTAATGTCTTTTGAGCCACGAATATTATTTGCTGCAGCAAATAATTTATCCGATGCTAGTTTAGTAGCACCATATAAGTTAATTGGTGCACAAGCTTTATCAGTTGATAAAGCAACAACATCTTTAACACCACAAGCCAATGCTGCATGAATAACATTTTCAGCACCATCAATATTTGTACGAATACACTCCGTAGGGTTGTATTCAGCTGTATCTACTTGTTTAATTGCAGCAGCATGAATAATAACATCAACACCTTCACAAGCTTGTGTCATTCTGTCTTTATCACGCACATCGCCAATAAAAAATCTAAGTTGTGGGTAATCATACGATGGGTATTTTTGCTTGATAACTGACTGTTTTAATTCATCACGTGAATAAATAATTATTTTTTTTACATCTGGATATCTATTTAAAATTGTTTCAATAAACTTTTTACCGAAAGAGCCTGTTCCGCCCGTGATCAAAACGACCTTATTATTTAACATTTATTATTCACCTAAAATTTATTTGCTTTAAACCTTTATAAGTATAATTACTAAAGGTTTACTATTTACTGTTAATATACTTTCTAAATATCTATTAAAATTAATGCTTAGAATTACTACTCATTATATTTCCAACTAAAGTGTCTTGCATATTTATTGTAAAGAATAAATATTACGATAAACAAAGCCAGTTCAATGCTTTCTGGAATTTGAAAATACTCACCAAGAACCCCAATTAAAGACATAAATGCAGCAAATAATGAGATAGCTAAAAGTGTTTGACGAGAGGACAAACCTGCGCGTTGAAGTATGTGATGTAAATGATCGCGATCGGGTTTGAAGGGTGATTTACCTTTACGATAACGGCGCATTACAATAGCTAACATATCCATTAAAGGAACTGCACAAATCCACAAAGCAGTAACAGGTCTAAAAGAAGCATTTTCCCCTTGGGTACCCATCGATAGTAACCAAATAACACTTAAACCAATAAACATGCTACCGGCATCGCCCATGAATATTTTTTTAGTCTGCTTTTGTAAAAATCCTAGGTTAAACATTAAATAAGGTAAAGTAGCTGTGGCTAAGATTAGAGGGTAACTTAAATAATTAGTATTACCACTCATTAAAAACAATAGCGCGATAGCGGTAAAAGTGTTTAAACTTAAACTGCCCACTAAGCCATCAATACCATCAACCATGTTATAGGCGTTTATAACTACAATGATGGCAAAATAAGTAAAAATAATACCTACTGGACCTAATTCAATATCACCGAAAGCGAATAAATCACCTAAGCTCGATATATAACCACCTACACCATAGATCATTAAGCTGGCGATGATAATTTGCCCAACTATACGAATGCGTACTTTAAGGTCATATTTATCGTCTAACGCACCAATAAACACCATCATAGCTGATGCTATTAAGTACATACGTAGTTCTAAAGTATCAGGTAACCAAAGTAAGCTTGCCGCTAATACCGCAGCAAATATTGAGATCCCTCCAATTAAAGGAATTTGACCTTCGTGGTGTTTTCTTGCATTGGGTTTATCTACTAAGCCAACATCAACAGCGATAGGTTTAAATAGTTTAATCGCTAAAAATGCAAAACAAAAAGCAGTTAAGGCTGTTAAGGCAATAACTATCATTTAAGTATACTCCTGTTTACCTAGCACTTGATTTGTTTGGCTTTTTTTATTTAAACGTTCTGTATTTGAACTATTATAAGCTGTATTCAAAGAACCATTATTTAGCTTAGTTGGCGATTGTTTTTTAGTAAAGTAACGTATTAAAACGAACAACACTGATAACATACCACCAAGCATAGTTCCTAGCACAACAATTAAGGCACGCTTTGGTTTAGCTTTTTCTTCAGGGGCATTGGCAGGATCAATAGTTTTTAGAACATACTCTTTTGATACTTCAGCCAACATTATGGTTTTAGTTTGTTCTTCTATTAACTGATAGAATACAGTTTGCATGTCAGCTAATTGTGTTTCTTGTAGTTTTTTTGTTAAGTAATCAATACTATTTTTCGCTTCAATTTTATCTTGTTCTCGCATGGTCGAGTTTATATCTGTAACCAATAACTTTAACCACTGAGTGGCAATTTCTGGCGAATAATGCTCTATTTCTAAAGTGATCATCCCTGATTCTTTATCAGTAGCAATAGTCAATATTTCTTTAAACTCTTTAAATGCTTCCCATGAAGAGGGTTGAGGCTTTTTAGGAGCTTTAACTTCTCTTAACCATGTATTGTTTTCTGGATCATAAATTTCTTCATCGAACATTAAAGTGTTCGTAGAAATATTCCAATTATTTGCGGCCATTAAAGGCACAAGTAAATTGTGCTTTTCGATAAAATTTTCTAGAAAAAAACGTGACTTTAATACTTCAAGCGCTAAACCAGTTTTGTCAGTTCCGCCGCCGCCAAGGTTAATGCCTGCTAAACTAGCTAAACCACCGAATTGCCCTGCCATTTTAGCCAAGCCACCGGCTCCGCTTTGCTCTCCTGCTGGTGATAACAAAGTCGTTGCTTGATAAATATTGGGTTGATTTATCGCATATAACACCGATGAGATAGCAAACAATGCACTAATGATGATGATAATTAGCTTACCCGACCATATAGCATGCCAAAGCTCTGCCAGATCTATTTCGTCGTCTTCGGGAAGGTTGGTCTGATGATGATATTCGTTTGAATTCATTGCCTTGACTTCGTTTGAAGTACTTCCTTGCAAT
>TARA_B110000211_G_scaffold27400_1_pt1 | contig 16917 bp, 16 predicted proteins | sample TARA_B110000211 | Tara Oceans TARA_B110000211 (sample SAMEA4397516) | marine metagenome | biome: Polar Biome; feature: [DCM] deep chlorophyll maximum layer (ENVO:01000326); material: water (ENVO:00002006), including particulate matter (ENVO:01000060) such as... | depth 30 m
ATCTGCAATTATTGGTACAACGTGAGTTTGAAAGTTATCGATCTTAGATTGAACTACATCCCTATCTGCACCTTCTGCTTTATCGAGCTCTCTAAACAATCCACCTAATTCTCTTGCATCAGCTTGTCTTAAAAACTGGTATAACTCTGAAATTAAACTAGCTACAGATGTTTTTTCATGCATTGATTGGTCTGGAAGAGGTCCAAATTCAGATCTTAGTGCCGCAACCATCCAGCCAGATAAATATAGGTATTTCCTATCTGTTGTTCCAAAATGCTTTTTAATGGAAATTAACTTCTGTTGACCTATAAACCCATGCCAACATCCAAGTGATTGGGTGTAAGATGATGTATCAGAATCATAAGCATCCATGTCTTTTCTCATAATTCCAGCTGTGTATTTAGCTATCTCTAAACCAGTTTTAAACTGATTCTGCAGTCTCATTCTTGCTACATATTCTGGATCAATAGCATTCCAGTTTGTTGAAGACATATCAGGTATATTGCTAGCAGTATTTTTTAGATCGTGAAGTTTTGACATGTATTTTTACCAAAATTAAATTATGTAGTGCAGTAAATATCAGAATGAATATAAAGTCAACAATGAGATTAAAAGACTGAAAGTACAGTATTTATTTGTACTAAATTAAGTAGTTTTACTACAAAATAGGCTTATTTTGTAAAATTAAAGCTTGTCAGCAATACCAATATATAGTGATGGAGTTAGGTTTAACAGTTTTTCTTTTGATTTGTTGGAGATATTCAATACTGCAATGAAAGCTTTATAACTTTCCATTGTTAGCTTTGAACCTCTCGATAGTTGTTTAAGTTGCTCATACGCATCTGGTACTCCCTCTAATCTCATTAGAGTTTGGACAGCCTCTGTAAGTACTTCCCAATTATCATTTAATTCACTCTGAATAGTTTTCTGGTTAGGGGTTATTTTACCCAATCCTTTATTTGTTGATATTAATGCCAAAGCAGAGTATCCAAATCCTAACCCAACATTTCTTAGTACCGTGGAATCAGATAGATCTCTTTGGTGTCTAGATTTTGTAAGTTTATTAGCAAAAAAATCCATCAAGGCGGATGACAGCCCGAAGTTACCTTCTCCATTTTCAAAGTCTATTGGGTTTACTTTATGCGGCATTGTTGAGGAGCCAACTTCATCTTTCATTAGTTTTAATGCAAAAATATCATTTGAAATATAAATCCAAGAATCTTGGCAAAGGTCTATAAGGATATTATTGATTCTAACAACAGAGTGACATACTTCAGCGATCCAGTCATGAGGCTCAATCTGAGTTGTATAAGGATTTTGAGTGACGCCAAACTGTTTAATAAAGTTCTTATTTAGATTTGGCCAATCAATACTAGGATCTACAATATCAAAAGTGTGATAGTTGCCTGTCGCACCACTAAACTTTGCCATGGGTTTGATATGTTTTAATGTCTCAATTTCACGATCAATTCTTATAGTAAAAACCTTTAATTCCTTACCTAATGTAGAAGGAGAGGCTGGTTGACCATGTGTTCTAGCTAGAAATGATATCTTTGACCATTTTTTTGAATAATTCTTAAGAGTTTTATTAACAATATTTAACTCTTTTAAATACAGCTTGGTTCCTTCTTTGATGATATAGGCATAACTTAACGAGTTTATATCTTCGCTGGTAAGTCCAAAATGTATTAAATGAATGTAATCTTTTAATGTCCTGTCTTTTTTAAAGTAGTCTCTTATAAAATACTCAATAGCTTTAACATCATGATTAGTAGTAGATTCAATTTTTTTTATAGATAAAACATATTTATCGCTAAAGTTATTCTTAAAAACTTCAAGTTTATTAATTGATTGTTTGCTTAAAGGTTTGAATATTTTTGGAAGTTTAGTGCAAAGGTAAATTAGCCAATCAACTTCTATTTCAAATCTAATTTTGATTAGCGTAGATTCGCTAAAGTTTTTTCTGATATCAAAAATTTTGGCAGCATATCTGCTGTCTAATGGAGAAATATTGTCATGATCAAACTTCATAAATTATTTTATCACCTTTTGAGCTAATTAATAATCCAACTCTTAGAAAGTTTTAGTAATTATTCCGCCGCCCATACATATATCATCTTTATAAAAAACTGCTGACTGGCCTGGTGCTATTGCCCTTATTTCATCAACAAAATTAACTTCAAAACCATCATTAATCTTATCGATAGTACATTTAATTGGCGTGTGCTGATGTCTAACCTGAATAAGACAGTCAAGAGGGTATTCATAGATAATATTATTGATCCAATTAATAGTATTTAAGTTTAATCCCTTGTTCATAAGAAGGGGATTGTTAACTCCCTGGCATACATATATTTCATTGTTTAAAATATCCTTCTTGAAGACGTACCATGGGAGCTCGTCTCGTCCTTTTACTCCTCCTATCATCAAGCCCTGTCTTTGACCTTCGGTATAAAGTATTGAGCCCTGATGTTCGCCAATTACATGGCCATTCTCATCTTTAATTAATCCTTTGCTGAATAAAATAAAACGTCCTAAAAAATCCTTTAGATTTCTTTCGCCAACAAAGCATATGCCAACAGAATCTTTTTTATCAGCAGTGATAAGATTTTGGTCTTTTGCGATTTCTCGAACCTCTGGTTTTAATAGATTAGCTAGAGGGAAGAGGCATTTAGCAAACTCTTTTTCATTCACTTCATGTAAAAAATAGGTTTGATCTTTTTTAATATCTCTAGCTCTGGATAGGTATGTTCTACCATTAATTATTTGTGTTTTTGCATAATGACCAGTTGCAATAAAGTCCGCTCCTATATTGAAAGCATAGTCTAGAAATGATTTAAATTTTATTTCTCTATTGCACAGAATATCTGGGTTTGGAGTTCTTCCTTGTTCATGCTCGCTTAAAAATTCTTTAAAAACCCTGTCCCAATAATCATCTGAAAAATTAGCCCTATGTAAAGATATATCCAATATATCGCAAACTTCTGATGCATCTTTAAAATCTACTTCAGAGCTGCAAACTTCTCCAGGTTCACTTTGCCAATTCTGCATAAAAAGACCCTTTACCTCATAACCCTGTTCTTTAAGAAGATATGCCGCAACAGAAGAGTCCACGCCCCCTGACATTCCTACAACTACAGTTTTTTTATGAAGATTCATTCTTTAATTACATTTAATCTTGGTTTAATTCAGAGTATAATTATGACCGATTTTAGTGTCAAAATCTTATAGTTCGGGAGAATAATTAAAATGGAATTCGATAAAATAAAAAAACCAGAGTCAGGTGAAAAGATATCATATATTAATGGAGAACTGGTTGTTCCAAATAATCCTATTATTCCTTTTATAGAAGGTGATGGCATCGGTGTTGATATAACACCAGCAATGATAAGAGTTGTAGATAATGCAGTAAAAGTAGCATATAGCGGCGAAAGAAAAATTGAATGGCTAGAGGTTTTTTGTGGTGAGAAATCAACAAAAATTTATACAAAGGACACATGGCTACCTGATGAGACAATAACCGCATTAAAAGAGTATGTGGTAAGTATTAAAGGACCTTTAACAACACCTATCGGTGGTGGGATAAGGTCTCTAAATGTTACATTGCGTCAAGTTATGGATTTATATGTTTGTTTAAGACCTGTTATGTATTTTGATGGCGTTCCAACTCCTATAAAAAGACCTCAAGATGTTGATATGGTTATTTTTAGAGAAAATTCTGAAGATATATACTGCGGCATAGAGTTTAAAGCAGGTTCAGAAGAATCTAAAAAAATTGTAAAAACATTAAAAGAAGATTTCGGAATTGATCAGATTAGATTTCCTGATACTGTTGGGATAGGGGTCAAGCCAATATCCTTAGAAGGAACTAACAGATTAGTTAGAAAGGCTTTTGATTATGCTATTGCAAACGATCGCTCGTCTGTAACTCTTGTGCATAAGGGTAATATTATGAAATATACAGAAGGAGCATTTAGGGACTGGGGTTATGAGTTAGCAATAAATGAGTATGGTGGTGAAGAGATTGATGGTGGTCCATGGCAAGCAATTAAAAATCCAAATAACGGTAAAACTATTATCATTAAGGATGTAATTTGCGACGCATTTCTTCAGCAAATTCTTACTAGACCAAGAGATTATGACGTAATAGCGACTATGAATCTTAATGGAGATTATATATCTGATGCTTTGGCAGCTTGTGTTGGCGGTATAGGAATAGCTCCTGGAGCTAATCTATCTGATGATCATGCTGTATTTGAAGCAACTCATGGAACAGCTCCTAAATATGCTGGTAAAGATAAAGTTAATCCAGGAAGTCTAATACTTTCAGCTGAAATGATGTTGAGGCATATGGGTTGGGGTGAGGCTGCTGACCTAATTATAAGCTCAATGGAAAAAACAATCCTTGCTAAGAAAGTTACATATGATTTTGAAAGAATGATGGATGATGCAGAGTTAGTATCATGCTCAGGCTTTGCTGAAGAAATGGTTAAGAGAATGTAATGATAGAGTTATCATCAGATGATAAAAATAATTCATCTAATGGGATTGGCTCAGCTGTATTAGAAAAAGATCCTGAGATAAAGGAGCCTCCTTTATACCAAGTTGTACTAATTAATGATGACTACTCTCCAATGGAGTTTGTTGTATTTGTTCTACAAACTGTCTTTAATCACACTCATGAAAAATCTACTGAAATAATGATGGCAGTTCATTCAAAAGGTAAGGGAGTTTGTGGTATATTTTCTAAAGAGATAGCTGAAATGATGTCTTATGAAGTTAATAACATGGCAAAACATCATGAACATCCTCTCTTAAGTGAAATAGAGCCATTAACGGATTAGGAATATGTTTAGCAAAGAATTAGAAATATCAATTGCTTCTTTATTTGATAAGGCTCATGAAGCAAATATTCAATACATTACAGTAGAACACCTATTTTTAATGATATTGAACGACTATGATGTAAAAGAGTTTATTGAATCTCACAATGTTCAACTTGAATCCTTAAGAGATAAATTAAATAATCATTTAAAGGATTCGGCTGTAATTAAGACAGATGCTCAAAAAACCGTTCAACCTACACTAGGTTTTCAGAGAGTTCTTCAAAGAGCTGTTTTTCATATCCAGTCCTCTGGAAAAGGTGTTGTTAAGCCAATAAATATATTGGTAGCAATTTTTTCAGAAAAAGAATCTCATTCAGTTTATATATTAAATAAATCCAATATAAATAGATTGGATGTTGTAACTTTTATTTCACATGGAGCTTCACCTAAAAAGCTAGATGAGGATATTGAGGTTGATGATGGCGAAGATATTAAAGTTGAAAAATCTACAGAAAATGACTTCTTAATAAATCTTAACAACCTTGTTGCAGAAAATAAAATTGATAAATTAGTTGGAAGAACAAAAGAGGTAGATAGGCTTGTGCAAATTCTTTCAAGAAGAACTAAGAACAATCCATTGCTAGTTGGAGAGTCAGGGGTAGGGAAGACAGCTATAGCAGAAGGACTTTCTTATTTAATTTGTAATAACAAAGTACCCAACATCTTAGCTTCATCAACCGTATATTCATTAGATATAGCTGCATTAATTGCCGGCACTAAATATAGAGGTGATTTTGAGAAACGATTAAAAGAAGTTCTAAATTTCTTAGACACCAAAGACAGACCTATTTTATTTATTGATGAAATCCATACAATAATAGGGGCAGGCTCTGCTTCTGGTGGTTCTATGGATGTATCAAACCTTCTGAAACCAGCACTTGGTAAAGGTCAAATTAGATGTATCGGCTCTACAACCTTTCAAGAATACAGAGGTATTTTTAATCAGAACCAAGCACTTTCCAGGCGTTTTCAAAAAATTGATATTTTAGAGCCTAGTTTTGATGAGTGCGATGAAATACTCGATGGAATAAAGTCTATTTATGAAGACTATCACAATGTTTCCTATACAAAAGAATCCATATTAAGCGCAATAGACCTTTCTTCTAAGTATATAAATGATCGATTTCTTCCAGATAAAGCAATAGATGTAATAGATGAGACAGGAGCAATGCTTAATATAAGCAGAAAGAATGACAAGAAAATAACAGTAAATCAGATAGATATAGAAAAAACTATCTCAAAGATAACAAAAATACCTGAACAAAACATCACAGCAGCTGACACTAAAAATTTAAAGAACATAGAGTCAAGCCTTAAGCGAGTTATCTTTGGTCAAGATGCAGCTGTTGAGACACTGTCAAGCGCAATTAAGCTCTCAAGGGTAGGGCTTAGAGATGATAATAAGACCATTGGATCATTTTTATTTACAGGACCTACAGGAGTAGGTAAAACTGAAATATCAACGCAATTAGCAGATATTATGGGTGTTGATCTTGTTCGTTTTGATATGAGTGAATACATGGAGAGGCATACGGTATCTAGACTAATAGGAGCTCCTCCAGGATACGTTGGGTTTGACCAAGGCGGCTTACTTACCGAGGCAATAGTTAAATCGCCTCATTGCGTCTTATTACTAGACGAAATTGAAAAAGCACATCCAGATATATTCAACATACTCTTACAAGTAATGGATGCAGGGGTATTGACTGATAATAATGGAAGAAAAGCTGATTTTAGAAATGTTATTTTAATAATGACAACAAATATTGGAGCAGAGCTATTAAGCAAGCGTAATATTGGCTTCAGTACTTCTTCTAATGAATCAGATGCAATGAACTCATTAACTAAGCTATTTTCACCAGAGTTTAGAAACAGGCTTGATGAAACTATCCAGTTCAATTACCTTGATCAGACAATCATTTTATCTATAGTAGATAAGTTCCTAACCAAACTTCAAGCCCAGCTAGATAAAAGAAAGGTTGAGATTGTTGTTTCAAAGAATGTTATTAACTGGATTGCTGAGAACGGCTATGAAAGAGAGATGGGGGCGAGGCCGATGGAAAGGTTTATATCCAAGAATATAAAAAAACCTTTGGTTGATAAGTTGTTATTTGGAAAGCTTAAATCGGGTGGTGAAATACAACTTGATATAGTAAAAAATAAGCTAAAATTTACCGAAGTTAAGAAGACTGTAAAAGCTTAACCTATCTACCTCTAAAGGTTATTCTTCCAACCGATAGGTCGTAAGGGGTCATCTCAATTTTTACCTTATCACCCGTTAAGATTCTAATGTAATGCTTTCTCATCTTTCCAGATATATGAGCAGTAATAACATGGTCATTATCTAACTTAACTTTAAATTTGGTATTAGGAAGAGTTTCAATAACTTCTCCTTCGAATTCTAGATTATCTTCTTTTGACATAGTCGAGTATTTTACACTAATAAATGTATTTTTTTTTAATTAGATGATCTATAAGTTTTATAAATTAATATCAGTGGAATTTTTTCCATTAAGTCTATTGGAAAAAATAAAAAGATATTCAACGGAATACCGTATTGTGATAATTTAGCAATATCTTTGCCAACTAAAACCATTTGTAGCATTGCAGAAAACCTCGAGTCATGTGCAAAAGCAGTATATGTTTTTACTTGCAGTGTTAATAAATCTATTGATAAACTGCTTTCATAAATTCCTAAATAGTAAAATGGAGAAATGATATGAGTGATGTAACCGTATATATGGTTGTTAATTTAAAGGTAACGAATCCTGAAGAATATAGAATATATGAAAAAGGCTTTTTTCCAATTCTAAAAAAACATAATGGGTCATTCATTACATTCGATGAAAGTCCAGTTTGCCTTGAAGGAGATCAACCAAAGCAATTTGATAGAGTTATAATATTTTCATTCCCATCAGAGGAAGCTGCAGATAATTGGTGGGCTGATCCAGAATATCAAGAACTATCAAATCACAGAAGAGCAGGTGCAGAGATAACACTACAAAGAATTAAAGGGATGGCACCTAGAAAATAGCTTTTGTCTTAAATAAGTCCCTGTAATTTTATAAAGTTGCAGCCATGGGTATTGGTTTTTTACCTTATTTTTTCATAAAACTTTCTAGTTAAAGCTGTTATTATTACGGATATATAAGGTATTAAAATAATAGCTTTAATCGCTTACTTATATAATAACGTACTAATAAAGGAGCATTTATGATCATAAACCCAGGTGAAATTAATTTAGAAGATTCATTGAAAATATGTCAAGAAACTTTAAAAAAAGCTCGTGCAGAAGGTTTTATGCCATTAACAGTAACTGTTATTGATGTTGCCGGTGTTATAAGATCAACATTATCTGAAGATGGCTCTGGCCTTATAAGGTCAAAGATTTCATATGCTAAAGCTTGGACATGTTTAGCTTTTGGCGTTTCAACTAATAAACTAAGGGATATTTTCGAAGACCAGCCTAGGCTTGATAAAGCTATTGCTGGAATGCAGACAATGGCTGATGGAAATCTCGTGCCAACGCCAGGAGGATTAATTATTCAAAAGAATGGTAAAAACATAGGTGCAATTGGAGTTACAGGCGATAGATCAGATCAAGATGAAATTGCCGCTATTGCTGGAATAGAAGCTGCGGGATTTACAGTAGGACATACTTCTATATAAAGATGTATATTATTGAACATAATATATATTATGCGAACCTATATGTATATTAGCCTTCATCTAAAAGCTCCCCGCTATTCCGTATCATATGTAAAAATTGTTCTCTTTACATATTTAGTCCTGTAGCAAAAAATGAACTTAATAATCTTTCTTGGGACCTGCGTTTAGGTCACACACTACTATTGAAACGTTACGCCCAATTTTTGTTAATTTTTTTATAAATACACCTTTTAAATATGGATATATTTGATAATATTAAGGTTAACTAATCTTATAGGGAGAGAAATATGACTGAATATCAGATATTAAACTTAATGCAAATAGGTTTTATCCAAAATGCTATGTATTTTGTTGGAATGGTATTAATGACCTGGCTGGCTTTTAGAATGTGTAATAACGTAAGAAGTAACCCTAATACAAATATGGCTGGTAAGGTATTTACAACAGTATTTTGTTTATTTGTAGCAGCTTTTATGTACCAGGTAAATCAAATTGGTGGAGCTATACTGGGCTCAAATGTTGCATTATTAGTAGATATTGGTGCTGCTTCAGGTGAGAGAATGTCAGCTTATATGTCCAATCCACTAATTGTTGGCGGACCTCTGCAAGCTTTATTTGTTTTATTTGTCCTTGTATTTCAATTTGCATTAATCTGGACTAAAGAATAAAAAACTAATTATTTTTTATTTTTGTGGGGGGCTTTATGCCCCCTTTTCTATTATTAGTTAATTAAATTTAGTAGCTGACTAATATCACCGCTGCTTTGTATATCTCCATTGCTTATAAGAGTGTTAACTGGAGTTAAACGAGCTGTAAATTCTAGTAAAGCTTTCCTCTTCATACTCAGTTTAAGGTCAGGATTTTGGTGCTTTCCAAAACGTCTTTCTAAAACACCACGCCTTACAGTAAGGCGAAAATATTCGTTAGTATCTGTAATACTTATGTTTACAGAAAGATTCGTATCAGCACTTCTAATTGGATCTAGCCTAGGACCTAATAGCTCTAAAAATTCGACTGTAGGTACCATGTCAGCATGATCAGCCTGATTAAATCCAGGTACTATAACACCGCCCTGCTCTAGCCAAAGTGCTCCAGATAGAAGGTAGTAACGTTCGTTGGCACTATGCGTAATTGATGCTAATGAGGTAAATGCTTTTATCTTAATCTTTGTAGCCTCATCAATTTTTTTATCAGCCTGGATCATATATGTCGCAAGTTGTGCAGCCCAGGAATAATCGCCTTCATCCAAGGATATTTGTGCCTGATCTAAAATATTATCAGCGCCCCCAGCAAGAGATATCATCCTATAAGCCTCTTCTTTTGGAGTATGTTGAATAAGCTCCATTGCATCATTGCCAAACCAACCGCTCAGTTTTGAATATAAGCCCTTGATTACCCAGCTTGCTCTATGATATGAATCAATTAAATTAGGGTCACTTGCCAAATGAGCTGGCAAGCTAACTTGAGCCGCAGCTTCATTTCGCGTCATACCATTATTAATTGCAGCTATTGTTTGATCTAAAAGAGTTTGCTCAACATCTCGGTAATTTGTTATAACTGATTTGACAGTATTAGTACCCGATACTGGTGGCCCATGACCTAATAGTAAATGTTCAGCCTGCCAATCAAGCATAATATCCTTTGCTTTAATAAAACCACGAGGACTTCGTGAGGGCTCGCTTCTAGGTGTAGCTAAAAATGGATATAGTAATGCCATGGTATCTGCAGCATATGCGACACCCTCCTCTGGTAACCATATAATCATTTCATCATCCATTTCGGAAGGAATTGGTATTATCTCAAATTTAACACCAGCTAATGTTATTTTTGTATGCCCTGAAATAGTGTGATTGGGCGTGACGTAGGATTGGGTAACTGACTTTGGATATACTGGACCGAGTACATGTTCATAGCGCTCAGAGTCTGGGTTTGAGACTGCAAAACCAACTTGCTCGATCATCCTTCTATTAATCATTGGATATAAAGGACTGACTAATTCTTCTCTATAACGTTTCCAGTTATCACTAGCGTAAACAGGTATGCCCTCATTATTGCCTGAAGGAATAAAAGCAGCGCTGCCAGCAGTATGATCAAAATGCCCATGAGAGTAGATGATAGCTACTATTGGCTTATCGGTAATTTTACGAAGTTCAACTAAAGCACGTTCTGCATTCTCTACTCGAGCCAATGTATCTATAATGACAACGCCATCATCCCCAATAACAAATACAGAATTAACCAAATCAAAAGCAAAGGCAAGATATACCTTGTCGGTAACTTTGATTAGTTGGGGTTCTCCAAAAATAGCAACATTTTTACGAAGATCATTGCTCATAGGTACGTTTACTAGGCTTGATATTGCGTTAGCGGTAGATGTAAAAAGCAAGAAAGTTAAAAAAAAGTTGAATTTATTTCTGTTTAAAGCAGATCTCAAAGTGTTCTATTGTTGTTAACCTAGACTAATTTATAACAGGTAAACTTTCAGAATACAAAAATAGAAACATTTTAATTAGGTCCTAATAAATTATGCTCTATAAATATTCATCTCTTTAAGTCGATCATCTTTTTCAGGTTCATTATTATGTCCTTTTTCATATATCTCATACTCGAACCACTCAATAAATTCTTGAGTTCTGTTATTCCTCATAAAGCTCCACATTAATTTACCCTGATCACTTTTCATTACCCCAAGCCTAAGTGTTGATATTCTTGAGTTTAAGTGCGACTCATCTACAAAGCCTTTCTTAACTTTATCGTAAACATCAAATAAATCGACTAAACATGTCATGATAAAGTGATTTATTCTCCACTTATCTGTGTTAGTTAAATCATCTGCGGACCAATCTTTTGCTAGAAACTCTGAGAACTTCTCATCCTTGGTTGTTTGAAAAAATCTATCGTACTGTCTTTGTGTTAATGAATGTCCAAATTGAGCTTTGGTAATTTCATTCTGTTGGTGAATCTGAATTCCAAGATATACAACAGATACAACAACCCCAAAAGCAGCTATTACCTGCACAACCAAAACAATAGTTTCTGAATTCATATATTAGCTCCTTTTTTCAATCCCAGTTTAAAATAACTTTACTAGATTTCCCAGAGCTCATAACATCAAAACCTTTTTGAAAATCTGTATAGTGATATCGATGAGTAATGACCTTGCTTATGTCTAAACCAGACTCAATCATTACTGACATTTTGTACCATGTTTCATACATTTCTCGACCGTATATACCTTTTATGGTGAGCATATTAAAAATAACCACACTCCAGTCAATAGACATTTCTTCTGATGGAATACCTAAAATTCCTACCTTTCCTCCATGACACATATTTGCTAATAAATCCCTGAATGCTGAGGGGTTTCCAGACATCTCTAAACCAACATCAAAACCCTCAGACATGTCTAGATTTTTTTGAACATCAACCAAACTTTCACTTCTCACATCTAAAGTGTGCGTGGCTCCTAGGGATTTTGCTAAAGCCAGTCGTTGTGGATTGATATCAGTAATCACCACATTACGAGCACCGGCAAACTTGCAAACAGCGGCTGCCATGGCTCCTATTGGGCCTGCTCCTGTAATGAGCACATCCTCTCCAAGTAAGTCAAATTGGAGAGCTGTATGAACGGCATTACCTAACGGATCAAAAAGAGATGCTATATCCAAATCAATAGATTGCTTATGAACCCAAACATTCGACATTGGTAAGGCGAGATATTCTGCAAAAGCCCCTTGTCTATCTACTCCTACTCCGCTTGTATTTGCACAAAGATGGCGTCTACCAGCAAGACAATTTCTACAACGCCCACAAACTACATGACCTTCTCCTGAAACAATTTGCCCTATAAAGAAATCATTTACATTTGAGCCAATTTCGATAATTTCACCCACAAATTCATGACCAATAACCATTGGAGTTGAAATATTCTCTTTAGCCCATTTATCCCAATTATAGATATGCAAGTCGGTACCACAAATAGCTGTACGTTTTATTTTAATTAATACATCATTAATACCAATTTTTGGTATTGGTACATCTTCGAGCCATAACCCTATAGATGATTCTTTTTTTACTAATGCTTTCATAGTAATTTATCCTTAACTTTTGAAAATGCATCAAGTGCAAAATCTAATTGCTCTATACTAATAGCTGCGGACATTTGTGTACGTATTCTTGCCTTTCCTTCTCCAACAACAGGATATGAAAAAGCTACAACATACACCCCATGCTCAAGCATTTGTGCAGCAAAGTTAGCTGCTAATTTGGCATCGCCCAATATAATCGGTATTATTGGGTGCTCACCCTGAACTAAGTCAAAGCCAAGCTTCTCTAATCCATTACGAAAATACATAGTATTTTCTAAAAGCTTGATCTGTAAATGCATTGATTCACCAACGAGCTCAATTGCTTTAATAGCACCAGCCACCACCGGCGGTGCAAGTGTATTAGAAAATAGATAAGGTCTTGATCTTTGGCGTAAAAATTCAACAATCTCACCATGGGCACTCGTGTATCCCCCACTAGCCCCGCCTAATGCTTTACCTAATGTGCCTGTAATAATATCCACTTTATCCATGCAGTTATGATATTCATGTGTACCGCGACCTTTTCTACCAATAAATCCAGTTGCATGACAATCATCAAAATGAACTAAAGCTTGATATTTTTTTGCGAGAAGACAAATTTTATCTAATTGGGCAATAGTCCCATCCATTGAAAAGACACCATCAGTGGTGATAAGTTTATAACGAGCTCCTTTGGAAACTGCAGCTTTTAGCTGGAGTTCTAAATCAGCCATATCATTATTTTTATAGCGATAGCGTTTAGCTTTGCAAAGACGAATGCCATCAATAATACTTGCATGATTAAGCGCATCAGAAATTACGGCATCCTCAGGACCCAAAAGTGTCTCGAAAAGACCTCCATTTGCATCGAAGCAGGAAGGATACAAAATAGTATCTTGCATACCTAGAAAATCACTTAACTTTTTCTCTAATTCTGTATGTAGAGTTTGGGTACCGCATATAAATCGAACTGATGCCATTCCATATCCCCATTCATCCAATCCTATCTTTGCTGCATCTTTAATATCAGGATGTTCAGCAAGACCAAGATAATTATTAGCACAAAGATTAATTAGATTATCACCACTTAATAAATTAACCTTGGCGCCTTGCGGAGAAGTTATTTCACGTTCAGACTTATACAAACCTGCATCGCGAATATTATCAAGTTGCTTTCTTAAATGAGGTTTAAAATTATCATACATTTTATTAATGATCCTACCTTATCTTATAAATGAGTTTACTAATATAAAAAGAAGATGTGTTTACTAACTGTTGTGTAAAATATATTATAAAATTATGAAAATTGATATTAATGCATGGAAAAGCCTCATTTGGTTATTTGAAAGAGTTATTTTAATGGTCATTGCTGTTGCTACTCTTTTTGCAGCTGGAATTGAAGTTTATAGATTGATTGAAGAACAAACTGTTAACTTAAGTGATTTATTCTTACTATTTATTTATGCTGAGGTTCTTGGAATGGTTGGAGCGTTTTATGTTAATAATAGACTTCCCGTGACACTCCCTATAATCATAGCAATGACTGCATTGACAAGAATGATAGTGCTTCAAAGTAAAGAACTTGAATCAATAAGTATTATCTATGAGGCATCGGGTATTTTAATACTAGCCCTTGCGGCTTATGTCATGACTTTGAAAGATCAAATTAGTCTTGAGAAATTAAAGATTAGAAAAGACATGGATCAAACTTAAAGGCCTCTAATTTTTTTAATATAAATGTTTTTAATAAAGTTTTTCCTTCCCTTACTTTTACTTTTATCAGCGTGCAATATGAGCAATCCAATACCAACACCCGAAAAAATACCTTATACGCTATCTCAACACGGGGATCAAAGAATTGATAACTATTATTGGATCAGGGATGATTCAAGAAAAAATAAAAAAATGCTGTCTTATCTTAAATCTGAAAATGACTATGCTGATTATTGGTTCTCAACTAAAAATGACTATCAAACTGAACTTGTTAATCAATTGATGTCCCAAGTTCCTGAAAAAGAAGTTAGTTTTAAGATTGCTAATAATGATTTTAAGTACTATGAAATAACAACGAAATCAGAACAACTTCCTAAATACTTTAGATCAGATAAAGATAATAATGAAGTTTTAGTCATTGACCCGAATCCTAAGTTGTTAAATCAAGACTACTATTCAGTTAGTTCTATTTATCCATCTTTTGATAATAAATTTGTAGCATACGCTGAAGATAATAACGGAAGGCGTGAATATACAATCAAGATTATTGATGCCGAAACAATGAATTTAATGGATGAGTCTATTGAAGGCACGACCGGGACTATTATCTGGACCAATGACAACAAATATATTATTTACTTAAAAAAAGATCCAGTTACTTTAATATCTAACTCTGTATATGTTCACGAGATAGGGTCGCCCTCTTCAGATGATCTGCTTATATATAAAGAAGTAGATCCTGAATTCAACCTAACAATCTCACTATCAAGAACAAAAGAATATGCCTATATTAATATTGAGGCCACTAACTTAAATGAAATACGTTTGATTGATATTAAAAACCCTCTTGAAACACCAAAGACTTATATTGATAGATCGGAGAATCATTTATATTATTTAGAACATGTGTCCGAGGATTCCTTTTTAGTTCTTAGTAATTACAAAGCACCCAATTTTAAAATATTAAAATCAATATCAAAGTTAAATGCTTCTATAGTTAATATGGAGACTCTTGTTGAGCATGACGAAAATGTATTTATTAATAATTTAATTCTTGTTGATAATTTCTTAGTACTTGAAATTAGAGAAAAAGGATTGCCAGAATTATCTATATACAATCTAACTACCAAAAAAAGAAAGAATATTATATTTAATGACAATGCTTATGATGTCTCATTTGCCTATAATAAGGAATTAAATGGCTCAAATTTCTATTATTCATACTCAAGCCTTACAACCCCTCCGTCTATAATAAACTATGATTTAATTAAATCAGAATCAAAGGTCCTTTGGGAAAAAGAACTTGTTGGCTTTGATAAATCTAATTATAAAGATCAAAGATTTTTCATTAATGCCAGAGATGGAATTGAAGTGCCTGTTATTACAATAGCTCACTCTAGTACAGATCTTAACAATGCGCCCATTCTTTTTTATGGTTATGGATCATACGGGATTAACATAGATGCCTCTTTCAGGTCTTCCTTAATACCCCTTCTTGATAAGGGATTTGTTTTTTCTATTATTAATATCAGGGGCGGCGGTGAAATGGGCAAGCACTGGTATGAAGATGGGAGAATGCTTAATAAATTAAATACTTTTAATGACTTTAATGATGGCGTCAAAGAGGTTCTAAAAAAGGGAATTGGGGATCCTAACAATGTTTTTGCTAGAGGAGGGAGTGCTGGGGGTTTGTTAATGGGTGGGATAATTAATATGGAGCCTGGATTGTATAAAGGCATTCTTTCGGGAGTTCCTTTTGTTGATGTCCTTACCACTATGTCAGATGCCTCAATTCCACTAACCACATTTGAATATGATGAATGGGGCAATCCAGCTATAGAGAAAGAATATTTTTACATCAAACAGTATTCGCCTTACGATAATATTGATAAAAGGAACTACCCTGCTGTATTAGTAACATCTAGTCTTTATGATTCACAAGTTCAATATTTTGAGCCTGCTAAGTACATAGCTAAGTTAAGAGAATATAATCAATCTGATAATCCAATACTCATGAAAATGAATCTTATTGGTGGTCATGGCGGCATGAGCGGTAGAATAAATCAATTCAAAGAAATCTCTGAAGAGTATAATTTTATTCTTAACTTAGTAGATTAATTTAACTTTAAAGATGTGCTTAATTGCACAAGGATTGATTTATATTACCAATTTACACCTTTTAATTGACTATATAAGATGTACGTATGATCTTGATAAGAAAAGTCACTTTATATTTATTAATATTATTAGCAGCTGCTTCTTTAATTTGGTTTTATAAGTATGAATTGCTATTAAAAGCTTTACCTGTTGCTCTTAATATTTCAAACCCTATTGAACCAAATAAGCACATAAATTGGTCTAAATCGGACGCAATTTCGTCAAATGTCAGCGCCACCGGCAAACCCAATATCATTATTATATTAGCCGATGATTTGGGATTTAATGACATATCTTTGTATAACGGCGGCGCAGCAGACGGCTCATTAAGAACACCTAATATCGATGAGCTAGCAACAAAGGGAGTTAGGTTTAATAACGGATATGCAGCTAATGCAGTATGCGCTCCTTCAAGAGCTTCAATT
>TARA_B110000211_G_scaffold44080_1_pt1 | contig 16840 bp, 16 predicted proteins | sample TARA_B110000211 | Tara Oceans TARA_B110000211 (sample SAMEA4397516) | marine metagenome | biome: Polar Biome; feature: [DCM] deep chlorophyll maximum layer (ENVO:01000326); material: water (ENVO:00002006), including particulate matter (ENVO:01000060) such as... | depth 30 m
TCTTCTTTCAGTAAAACGGTCTCTCTTCTAGCTAATTTCTTCTAAAACAAAACTAGTTTTTAAGAAGCTTCTCATTGAATACTATGCTGTTATTACCATCTTTGAGCATCACGAAATAGATGCCTTGACTTAATTGACTCGTATTTAAAAGGTATTGGTCGTAGGGGTCAAAATCGGCAGGAAGGGCTATTACTTCTTTGCCTAAAATATCATATACGCGAACGCTGAGTGCCCCCTGAGATTCAAACAATATCGTTGTACTTTCCTCTGCTGGATTTGGAAATAAGGCACCGGTTTCAGCTAGCTTTTTTGTAAAATACTTCTCTCCAAACGCAAAGGCCTCTTCCCCAATTTTTTTACCAAGTATACGCCCGGGAATGTCGTCTATTGGCGGATGTATTCCTCCCCATATTCTACTTAGACTTGTTTGGTTACTGGCATCACGATACGTAGCCCATTGCAATTGAATTGTCGCGGAAGGGCCTTTTTCAAATTTTAAAAAGCTGTTCGCCGGAGCTTCAAAAACGCCCAAACCTCCTGGGAAAAAAGGATCACCAGTTAGTATTGTAAGTACTTCAGCAGCCGCTCTAGAAAATGTAGAATGTCCAGACAAAAAACCTGCAAAAGGAGGTGTCACAAAAGAAGGCCTTTGATAGGGAAACCATTCTTCAGCAAAAATCCAATCCACACCTGCCACATCATTATTGGGATCAATAATATAACTAGGGCCTCGCCAACCATATATTTTAACTCTACCCACATTTTCATTAAATGCACCTGCCAAAGGATCACCAGGCGCTATTAGCTCTATAAATCCTGACGACAAAGGCAAACCATTTGGGTGATAACTTGGCAAGTCGCTGTCGCTAGATTGCCCTCTATCGGCCATATACCGTATCGCACTTATAGGTCGTGTATAATCATAATATCCTTTCAATCCCCAGGCGTTAACAGCTGCATCATGCATGGTTCCGCCGAGTAAAAAATACGATTTAACATCCCACTCCAAATCACTTAACGTTGCACCTTCGCCCTTAAACTTTTTGATCAATTCGGGCTGATCACTTACATAGTTAAGCAAGGTAAACCAATGTCCAGGTGGTGTCTCACTATCGGGACCGTCGGCCCAGTATTCGGCCATCACTCTATTGTAATCGCCTCTTAAAACCAGTTGCGCTTCATAGGGTACATTGGTTTTTGGATTGACAGTGTACCCCGGACCGGTATCGCCTCCATTTAGGTAATCGTAAAATATCTTATACTCTTCAAAGGTGCTCGGAAAACCAGAGGATTCTAAATTTCCATTGCTTGCAGGAGAAATATCAACAAGTACTCCATCGGCAGGATCTAATTGGGCACTCCAAGCAGCAACTAATGAAAAACCCCATTTGTAAGGATCGTCAATCCCCAGGCCATCTTGAAGATATGGCGGTGGACCAGGGTCATTGTAGACCGTATAGTCTTCACCCGATATAGAAAAAACTGTCTTATCCTCGTCCTTTAGAGAAAAAGGTGTTACACTGCCCCACTCCGGGCTTAAAAAAGGTGGTTGGCCACCCGGTATCACATTTCCGCTTTGATCGACATAGTTTTCTACTTTGAGCGGTTGCCAATGATTTGGATATGTCATATCCCCGTTCCCAGAAATATCGGTATTTAAGGGTTCATTAAGCGGCTCATAAAATCGATTTTCATAATCCAACGCTTCGTTCGAACCGTCCTGCAGACCAAAGGCAATAATCTGTGCTGCCATGTAATTTCCGAGGGCGGCGGCATCGCCATTTTCATAATTTGTGGTTGTTATTGAAACATCGTACCCCAACGTTTCCATGAGGTTATTCACTGACTCTGAGATTTCAACTTCTCTAGGTGCATTTTTAAAACGGTGCAGAACAACACGATAAACCCCGTAACTTATGGCCTTGTTTCGTGCTTCAGAAATGCTTTCAGAAGTTGTAAACCCATTAAAAGAACAGCTATAGTCTCCAACTGTTTTCCCTAAAAAGAACGTATCTGCATAGGGGTCAAAAACGGCCCAAACATCGTACATCAAGACGGAGGTGTGAAACAAATTTCGGGCATGAACGGTAGGCCGCGCAAAATCATTACGAATACCGTTTAGCACTTCTTCGTTCCACTGTCTTGCAACAGACTGTGCTGCAGCCGTGCCAACTAGGAAACATAGAAAAACTAAAACAGCATGTTTTTTCATTTGTCAATTTTAAACAAAGATACTACGTACAAAGTAATAATAGCAAGCTCAATTTTTCCTTTACTTCAATTATTAATCCTTATTTTTGTTAGAAGCTCAAAATGTACAGGTTTATATGTTCGAAAATAGTTTAGAATTTGCTAAAAAATGTGATGCTTTGGACGCATTGTCTAGCTTCAGAAACAAATTTCATCTCCCGAAAAACACCAATGGCGAAGCCTTCGTTTACCTCTGCGGAAACTCTCTAGGGCTGCAACCAAAAACAACCTCTAGCTACCTTGAACAAGAACTCAAGGACTGGGCCACATTAGGAGTAGAAGGTCATACAGACGCCGCGCATCCCTGGTTGCCGTACCATGAATTTCTGACCGAAAATATGGCAAAAATAGTGGGAGCAAAACCTTCCGAAGTTGTTGTTATGAATGGTCTTACTACAAACCTTCATTTAATGATGGTCTCTTTTTACAGGCCTACATCAACGAAGTATAAAATTATAATCGAGAGTGATGCATTTCCGAGTGACAAATACGCTGTAGAGAGTCAACTAAAGTTTCATGGTCATAATTCGGAGGATGCCCTCATTCTTTGGAAACCTCGAAAAGGGGAAGAACTGTGTCGCTTTGAGGACCTGGAAGAAATAATGGAAGAGCAAGGTGACCACGTTGCTTTGTTGATGATTGGGAGTACAAATTACTATTCTGGGCAAGCCTTCCCTTTGAAAAAAATTACAGATTTAGGACACCGTTACGGATGTATGGTTGGATTTGACCTCGCGCACGGTGCTGGAAACATTCAACCCAATTTGCATGAAACTGGAGCAGACTTTGCCGTCTGGTGCACCTATAAATATTTAAATAGTGGGCCTGGAAGTCTGGGAGGCTGTTTTGTACACGAACGCCATGCAGACGACAAAGAAATGAATCGTTTTGCAGGTTGGTGGGGACATAACAAAGAAACCCGTTTTAATATGCGACATGAGTTTGACGCATTAAGTGGCGCAGAAGGTTGGCAATTAAGCAACCCGCCCATACTGTCCATGGCGGCTATAAGAGCCTCTTTAGATATTTTCTCGGATGCTGGTTTTGAAAATATTCGCAAGAAGTCGGTAAAGCTAACTGGTTTCCTCGAATATTTAATTGATGAACTAAAAGACCATAGAATACGTATTATCACCCCTCGAAATCCTCAAGAAAGAGGATGTCAATTATCGATTCAGGTAAAAAGTGCTGATAAAACCTTACACACAAAACTTACAGAGGCCGGTGTAATAAGTGATTGGAGAGAACCGGATGTTGTGCGCGTTGCTCCCGCCCCACTCTATAACAGTTTTGAAGATATGTATTATTTTGCTGAACGATTAAAAAAGATACTGAATTAATAATTTTAGTGGCTAAGACTCCCCTATTGACTATGTATACTGGGGTAGTATTTAGAAAAACACATTCCTTTTAGGAGATTTTATATGAGTAAAAAAGACAACATACTTATTATAGGAGCCGGACTTTGCGGTAGCCTGCTTGCACTTCGGATGGCACAACGTGGTTATAAAGTTACCCTAGTTGAAAAACGTCCCGACTTACGCAATATCGAACAGGATGCAGGTAGATCTATTAATTTATCCTTGTCGGATAGAGGATTGAGAGGCTTGCGTTTGGCAGGAGTTGAAGCGGAAGCCATAAAACAATGTATTCCAATGCACGGTCGAATGATTCACGACAAACAAGGCAATACTTTTTTAAGTAAATACAGTGGGCGTGAAAATAAATTTATAAATTCCATATCGCGTCCTGGGCTAAACATGTTGCTTCTAGATGCGGCTGAAAAAATGCCGAATGTTTCTTTGTTTTTTAATCATGGATGTGAATCTGTTGATTTAGAAAATGCCTCTGCTACTTTTAAAAATTATGAAACGGGCGCTGTCACCAGCTTTGAAGGTGACATCCTTTTAGGAACCGATGGTGCAGGCTCTGCAGTGCGAAGAAGTATGTTTAATAATAGAGACTTTTTATTTAGCTTCTCTCTTGACTGGCTTACTCACGGCTACAAGGAACTCACCATTCCGCCTACCGAAAATGGGGGCTATAGAACTGAAAAAAATGCCCTCCATATCTGGCCACGAGGAGAAGACATGCTCATTGCGCTTCCAAACATGGATGGTAGTTTTACCGTTACCTTGTTTCTTCCGTATGCCAACAGCAACTATTGTTTCGAAAATTTAATCACACCTGAAAAGGTCCATGAATATTTTCATTCGGAGTTTCCTGATGCCCTGGCATTAATGCCTAATTTAACCGAAGTGTTTTTCGAAAACCCCACAGGACCATTGGGTACCATTAAATGCTCTCCATGGAATTCGTTCGGAAAGTCCTTAATTCTAGGAGATGCCGCTCACGCCATCGTTCCTTTTTACGGACAGGGCATGAACGCCTCTTTTGAAGATGTTGTTGTTTTTGACGAAGTATTGGAGGCCTTTGAAGAGAAATTATTTTCGGGTACAATCGATTGGAAAAAGATTTTTCAGGAGTACGAAAAAGCCCGTAAAAAAGATACCGATGCGATTGCCGACCTTGCTGTAGATAATTTTCACGAAATGAAGGAACATACAGCAAGTGAATTGTTTCAGAAAAAAAGAAAACTTGAAACTGCTTTTGAAGCAGCGTTTCCAGACAACTATTCTTCTAAATATTCTATGGTAACATTCAATGAAACGATATCTTATGACGAAGCGATGACACGCGGACGAGCGCAGGACAAAGCCATTCTTAATTTGATAGATGATGGCGAGCTTTCCGAGAACATGCCATTGAATGAGAAACTAATTTTAGTAAAAAGAACAACGGAAGACATTTTAAATGACAATGCCATCCTTGGTAAATTAAAATAACAGCGCCTAAAAGGACTATTAACAGATACATATTATGAAAAACAAAAGCAGACTTATTGAAGGAAAAGCGACTCCAAGAGGAGCGTACCCGCATGTAAAGCGTGTTGGAGACTTTATCTTTGTTTCTGGAGCTAGTTCTCGATTACCAGACAATACGTTTGCTGGGGTCCACCAAATAGATGAAATGGGAACGATGCGATTGGATGTAAGGGAGCAAACCAAGGCCGTTTTAGAAAATATAAAAGATTATCTTGCTGCTGAAGGTGCTACCATGGCAGATGTCGTAGACGTCACTTCATTTTTAGTAAACATGAATGATTTCGCAGGTTATAACGAAATCTACGCAACCTTCTTTGATAAAGAAACGGGACCAACAAGAACAACCGTTGCAGTGCATCAATTACCTCATCCACATTTGGTTGTGGAAATTAAAGCCATGGCGTATAAAAAGCTCATTTAAACATCACGAAGCTCTAGAGATGAAAAAGATTTTAAATTACATAAATGGTCAATATGCACCTCCCATCGCCGATAGATGGTTAGATAATTACAATCCGAGTAATGGGGAAATCTATTCTCAAATTGCAGCTTCTACCGAAGAAGATGTTTCTTTAGCCTACGAAGCAGCGAGCGCGGCTTTTCCTGCTTGGTCTAACACTAGTATTGACGATCGTAGTGCTATTATGCTCAAAATCGCCTCCCTTATTGATGACAACCTAGAGCGTTTTGCGATGGCCGAATCGATGGATAATGGAAAGCCTTTAAGCCTCGCTACTGCAATTGATATCCCAAGGGCATCCAGTAATTTTCGCTTTTTTGGCCATGCCATCACACAATTTTCTAGCGAAGCACATGAAAGTGTTGGTTTAAATACCATGAATTTTACGCTACGACAGCCCATTGGCGTTGTGGGATGCATTTCTCCTTGGAATTTACCCTTGTATTTATTTTCATGGAAAATAGCTCCAGCCATAGCTGCAGGAAATACGGTCGTGGCAAAACCGAGTGAAGTAACCCCAATGACCGCTTATCTCTTAGGAGAAATTTGCACTGAAGCTGGCCTACCTGATGGTGTTTTAAACATTGTTCACGGTCTAGGTCCATCTGCAGGACAGGCCATTATTGCACATCCAAATATTAAGGCTATTTCATTTACTGGAGGCACAAAAACTGGAGAGCATATTGCGCGTACTGCAGCCCCTATGTTTAAAAAACTATCATTAGAATTGGGGGGTAAAAACCCAAACATCATTTTTGCCGACTGTGATTATGAAAAAATGTTAGCGGTATCGGTTAAATCATCCTTTACCAATCAGGGACAAATTTGTCTATGTGGTAGCAGAATATTTGTAGAGAAATCAATATTCGATCGATTTAAAACTGATTTCGTCGCAAAGGTGAAGGAACTAAACGTTGGAAATCCTTTTGAAGCAAGCACAGATATTGGAGCCTTGGTCTCAAAACCACACCTTGAAAAAGTCCAATCATATATCAAAATAGCCCAGGATGAGGGAGCTAAGATATTATTCGGAGGAAAGACTGTAAAGGTGCCTGGATCTGAACATGGTTATTATTTAGAGCCAACTGTTATTGAGGTCTATGATGACCAGTGTCGAGTGAACCAGGAAGAAATATTCGGACCTGTTGTAACCCTTATGCCTTTTGAAACCGAAGAACAAGCAGTACAATACGCAAATGGTGTTATGTATGGGCTCTCTTCAACCTTATGGACAAGTGATCTTAACAGAACCATGCGAATGAGTAAAAAATTAGAAGCGGGGATTGTATGGGTAAACACCTGGATGAACCGTGATTTGCGTACTCCATTCGGAGGTGTTAAAAACAGTGGTGTAGGCCGTGAAGGTGGTTTTGAAGCCCTGCGTTTTTTTACAGAAGCAAAAAACGTTTGCATTACGTATGAGTAAATGGCTCCCCGAGCGCAGTCGAGGGGTTTTTAAACAATAAACATAGGTCACGACTGCGCTCGACCTGACAGAAAAAATGGATTTAAACTTTAAGGATAAAAACGCCCTTGTCTGCGGAAGTACAGCAGGAATTGGAAAAGCTACTGCCATGTTATTAGCCAAACTCGGTGCAACGGTTACATTATTGGCAAGAGATGAAGAAAAATTGAAAAACACACTTTTAGAGTTGCCTTTTCAAGATGGGCAAAAGCATAATTATATAGTTGCCGATTTTAGCGATCCAGAATTACTCAAGGAACGAGTGGGTCACGTTACAGAAAGTAAAACTTTTCATATTTTGCTAAACAATACAGGAGGCCCTAAAGGTGGACCTATATTTTCAGCCGAACCCTCAGCATTTTCGAATGCCTTTACCCAGCACTTAATTTGCAATCAAATTTTGGTTCAGGCCGTAGTTCCCGGAATGAAGAAAGCAGATTACGGTAGGATAATAAACATCATTTCTACCTCTGTAAAGCAACCCATAGATGGCTTAGGAGTGAGCAATACCATTAGAGGGGCTGTAGCCAGTTGGAGTAAAACGCTTGCCAATGAACTTGGACAATATGGGATTACAGTGAACAATGTTCTTCCAGGGTTCACAGCGACAGACAGACTGGACGATATTGTAGCCAATGCTGCGAAGAAATTAAACAAAACAAAAGCCGAAGCTAGTGCTTTTATGATGGGGCTCGTACCCGCAAATCGTTTTGCACAACCAGGCGAAATTGCAACTGCTGTGGTTTTCTTGGCAAGTGAAGCTGCGAGCTACATAAATGGAATAAATCTTCCCGTTGATGGAGGTCGCACTAAAAGTTTGTAACTTTAGCACTATCCAGTATATGATAGATTTCTTAAAAAATCTTGAAAGTAGAAAGGAAACCTATAGAATGAGTCAATAAAACCCTTGCCTTTACCAGGAAAAAATATGAAACGAAAACTGCGGATTAACGGCCACTCACATTTACTTCCTTACCCGGAGGATATCCCTCAGTTTATGAAGGATAAAGAAATTTTTTGGGTAGACAAGGATCGAAAATTTATGCTTCAAAAAGATTGGAGTCGCCCAGTTACCGATTCTAGTTTTTTTCTAGATGAAAAACTAGCTTGGATGGATGAGTTTAAAATCGATCACGCGGTTGTCTTAAACCTTTCTCAATTATATGGCAATGGGCTGCGCGTGGAGGAGATGAAAAAAGCGCTGCGGTTTCAGAACGATTTTAATGCAAAGGTTCAACGCGAGCATCCGTCAAAATTTACTTGTGGCTTTGTAGTGCATCCTGGCTTTGTTCAGGGAGCCATGTGGGAAATGGAACGATGCGTTGAGGAACTTGGCATGCAACTACTTTGTCTTCCAACCCATTATATGGATACGATTGGTACTTGGCGTTGTATATTTGATGAGGAAAATGAACCCATTTTTGAATTGGCTAGTAAATACAATCTTGCCCTAGAAGTGCACCCCTATGACGGTGAAAAATTCATAAAACTTGAAAATACTTCCTGGAGATTTCATCTTATATGGATGCTCGCCCAATGCGCAGATGCCTATCACTTCTTAACACTCAACGGCTATGCAGATAAGTTTCCAAACATGCGAACGTGTTTTGCACATGGCGGACAGTTAGCACAAATGAATCTCGGAAGAAGAATACAAGGATTTGATGGGCGCCCCGATTTATTTGAAGGGAAAGCACATCCTAGAAAATCTGTGGGGCATAAAAACATCTTCTTTGATACATTGGTGCACGATACAGGTTCATTAAAACTCGTGGTAGAAAATCAGACGTCCAAACAGATTGTAATGGGGCTAGATGATCCATATCCTTTAGGTGAAATGGATAGTGAGGTACAATCGTCCTATCCTGGAAAAATTTTAGATTTAGCAAAAGAACGTAACATACTTACGCAAGTAGAATGTGATGCTATATGGGATGACAATGTGATACAATGGCTTTGTGGAGACGATGAAACTGCAAAACAAAACTTAATAACTCGGATCTTAGGCTAATGGACTTTCTTCCTGAAAAAATTGAAGATTATGTCTTGGCTCATTCTCAAAAAGAGCCAGAATTATTGCAAAAACTCCATAGAGAAACCTGGCAAAAGGTATTGCAGCCGAGAATGCTTAGCGGGCATTTTCAAGGCAGAGTATTGAGTATGATTTCTAAATTAATTGCGCCAAAATACATTTTGGAAATAGGAACCTATACCGGCTATTCTGCATTGTGTTTAGCTGAAGGTATGCAAGCTGAGGGGGAACTTCACACCATTGACATCAATGAAGAGCTATGCGACCTTCAACGAAAGTACTTTGACGCTTCAGGTTTTGGATCTAAAATTTTTCAATATACTGGGAACGCTTTAGAAATTATTCCGGAATTAGATCAAACTTTTGACCTAATATTCATTGATGCCGACAAAAACAACTATCCAAAATATTTAGAGTTAATTCTTCCGAAGTTAGCAAAAGGAGGCGTTCTTCTAAGCGATAATGTCTTGTGGAGTGGGAAAGTTATTGAAAGGCTCAAAACAGAGGATACAGATACCCGGGCTTTGCTCACTTACAATAAAGTATTAAACGAGCATCCTTTATTAGAAACAGTACTACTTCCCATTAGAGATGGCCTCACAATTTCACGTAAAAAGTGAATCTAGAAAAGCAATCAATTGTTTGAGCGATAGAAAATTTCGCCTTAGAATTTCCTCTTTATTGAACCAGCGGCATCTTCAACATCGTCTTTGAAGCTTTCAATGTCTTTTTTTATATCCTTGGCAGTGTTGGTAATATCGAGATCAATGTTGTGTTTGTCGGCACTTTTTGTGATTTCACTTTTAATATCATTGGTAGCGTCTTTTATTTGACGCATTCCTTTTCCAAGTCCACGTGCAATTTCAGGTATCTTATCGGCGCCAAACACCAGTAGCACAATAAAGAGGATAAATCCAATCTCTGCGCCACTAATAAATAAGAAGTACCCTTGTAATATCATACTACAAATATACTTATGAGTTCTGAGTTATAGCTTAAGTGTTATCACTTTTTTAAAATTCTGAATAAAAAAACCCTCCAATTTTGATCGAAGGGTATTTCTATTATAGATGTAACAGACTTATTGCCCCTTCACATTTTGTTTGAATTTATTAAAATCTCCCAATTTTTTGCGCTTTGGCCAGCTGTTATTAGACGTATCTATGTCGGCTGTTTCCTCATCAGGGTCGACCATAATTTTCGTGATTTCCATTTCCGAAGCAACGACCTTTCCTACCGACGCATCGTTTTTTCTCCAAATTTCTGCTGGATAGGTTACTCTTTTTGTAGAACCATCGCTGTAGGTATACTCCGCAATAATAGGCATTGGAATTCCTCCTGGTTTTTCGAAAGTTATTTCATAGAAAAACCTTGGGTTCTTTAGGTTAGCCCTTTCATTTGCCGGCACATTATCCATTATATAAGACTGCAGTGTTGGCACATCGTCCAATGTTGATGTACGCATACTTTCTTCAAAATCCTCACTATCCTCATCAATCAAATAGACCAATGCTGGAAGATCGCTTTCTTTCATTCCCCGCTGCTCCATCATCTGCCTTATTTCTTTGCTCATTTTTGACGTAACATAGAAGGTTTTAACCTCTTTGATCCCTATATCTGTATATTCTGTAGAGTAAAACCAAGACCTCCAAAACCAATCCAAATCAACAGCAGATGCATCCTCCATAGTTCTGAAGAAATCTTCTGGTGTTGGATGTTTAAACATCCAGCGCTGAGAATAGGTTCTAAAAGCATAGTCGAATAAATCACGGCCCATGATGGTTTCACGTAAAATATTAAGCCCCGTTGCAGGTTTCGAATAGGCATTGGCACCAAAGTTATACGTATTTAGACCTTTTGTCATAATTGGCGCCATTCGGTTTTGATCGCCAGCCATATAACTCACAATCTTTCGGGCCGGTCCTCTGCGCGAAGGGTAAGCCGTATTGGGAGCGATGGCGTCTGGATACCACTCTCCAAAGTCTTGTTCTGCGACATATTGCACAAATGTATTTAAGCCTTCGTCCATCCATGTCCATTGACGTTCGTCACTGTTTACAATCATCGGAAAATAATTGTGTCCAACTTCATGAATAATAACACTCATCATTCCATATTTGGTTCGTTCACTATAGGTCCCATCTTCATTCGGTCTACCATAGTTCCAGCAAATCATTGGATATTCCATCCCCTGATTCTTTGCATGCACAGAAATTGCCTTGTGATAGGGGTAATCAAATGACATTCTTGAATACGATTTTAGCGTACTCGCAACAACAATGGTCGAATAATCTTCCCATAAAGGATTTCCCTCCGGTGGATACATTGACACTGCCATTACATCTTTAGCTCCTATTTTCACAGACATCATATCCCAAATATACCTTCGGGAAGTAGCGAAGCCAAAATCACGCACATTTTCTGCCTTCAGCTTCCAAGTCTTCGATACAGTAGAAAACCCTTTAGAAGCATTTTCAGCTTCTTCCTGAGTAACAATAATCACGGGCTTGTCATACGCCTTTTTCGCACTATTGTAGCGGTTCATCATCTCTTTGGTGAATACCTCTTTCCTGTTTACTAGCACTCCTGTTCCATCTAGAACGTGATCGGAAGGAACGGTAATATTCACTTCATAATCGCCAAATGGTAAGGCAAATTCATCACGACCCCAAAACTGACTGTTCTGCCATCCTTCAACGTCACTATACACGGCCATTCTCGGAAAGAATTGTGCAATTACATAGCCTCTATTTCCATCCTCAAAAGTCTCATAACCACTTCTTGCTCTGTCTACGGTATGTTCTGGAATGTAATACCACCATTTCACTGAAAACGAAAATTTCTCACCTGGTTTCAGTCCCTGAGGCATTTCTACACGCATCATTGTTTGGTTAATTGTATACTCTAAGGGAGCTCCTTTCACCGTTGTAACCGCTTCAATTTTAAAACCGCCATCAAAGGAAGTGCCCATATATTCCCCGACAAAACTACTTGCCATGGTCGCTGGTTGCGTTCCACTAGGTTCTATCAAAGGTGATTTTGAATCTTTTTCTCGCTTATTTTGATCCAGCTGTACCCATAAATATTCAAGATTATCGGGTGAGTTGTTCGTATAGGTTATGGTTTCAAAGCCGTTAATCTTCGCATTTTTATCGTCTAGTACAATATCCATTACATAGTCCGCTTGCTGCTGGTAGTATTCCGGACCTGGCGCACCACTCGCACTTCGATACATATTTGGCGTTGAGAACTCTTCGTACAATTGTTTAAATCGATTCTCATTTAAATGACCGGGTTTGCGTTCTTCCGACTCCTCTTCTTGCGCATATGTAAAGCCCGTTGCAAGCAACAAAGCCAAAAGAGACATGTATTTAAGTAATTTCATAGTGGGTTTTTTTTCAAAAAATATTTAAAAGTGCTTAAAAGTAGTTTTTCTTCTACGCAATAAGAATTTTTTAATTGAAGTTTAACACTCCATTAGGATTATCAACATCTAGAATTAAACTCTTTCTGTTCTTAGAAGATTTAAAATGAATAATATTCTGCTGTTCAGCAAATATTTCGGTGAGTGCCTTAAACTCAATTTCCATGGTATTCAAGGTTTCAATTCCTGAAACTTCAATGTAAGATTTTACCATATCAATATCATATTCTATTCCAAGATAGTCTAAGGTTACAGGCCTTCCATTTACCGAAATCTTTAATTTCTGAAGAATGTATTTCTTCAAGAGAGCTCTGTCCTCCTCTGTCTCTTTTGTGGTTCCCAATGAAACATCCGAACGGTATCTTTTCCGAAGCACTTCCTCAATGTCATCAATAAAAAACTGTGTGATGATTTGAAGCGACTCACTTTCAGCAACATATTCAATTTTGGTAATACTCACGTAAAATTTATGTTCGGCAGAACCCATAATACATGGGAATAGCAAAACGAAGAGGGTCATTTTTAAAAATGTCATAAATAGCATTACGTTTGAAGATCTACAAGACCAATTAAGCACTCAAATGTCGCATAAAATTAGCTTCTTTTTGTGCCAACTCTTAAAAATTACATAGATTAGACAGCCAAAGTATGGTCCAGATGTCTTATTCGTCCGTAATTAAGAGCCTTTGAACAAATTCTGCTCCCTTTACTTGAAATATTTTTAAAACTTTTGAATAACGTTCCTTCGTAAAGTCATCTTGCAAAGCAGAGGTTTCGATACAAAAAAGAATAAAATCGTAGACCCTATTTTCAGGTATTTGAAAAGCTTCATTAAAAAAGTTCGAGGAATACCTGTATAATATAGCGGCGACCACCGAATTTTGTGTCTCCCATTTTCTTTTTATTTTCAATTTCTTATAGTACCCAGACGCATGTTTATAAATTTCCTCCAAACTCAAATTTGTTGGAAAAAAAGCCATCGCAACCGGCATAATCTTCTCCTCCCCGACTCCCAAAAACCCGGGAATGCCAACATCATCAAAATTCATTTCTTTTTCGGTGGTAATATTTTGAACATCGGTAGTAATATCTCCAGATAAATTGGGCCCGAGAATAACCTCATCAAGAGTATTTATTAGCTCAGACAATCCTACGGTTATAATTCCTTGATCATAAATTTCTTCTGAAACAACAACCTTATCTGGCACGTGAGTCACTGAAGAAAACACAAGGGTATCTTGTATTTTTACGCGTATAGAAAAATTTCCGTATTCATTTGTAATCGCATTGAATCTCGAGGTTGTATTTAATATGTGAATTCCCTCCACATCCTTTTTATTGGTAACCTTCCCTTGAAGCACCTTTGATTGTGCAATTCCATTGAATGACCATAGGCACAAAAGCCCGAAAAACAGAAGGTAGCTAGATTTATTCATGAAGATTTCTATGGGCTTCAACATCTTCAATTATTAAGGATTTTCCTGCTCCAGAAATAAAAAATCTATCTATAACCTCAACCAAAAAGGAAAAAGGGCGAAGGAACGCAACCGTTAAAAGGAATCGTTTTTCCATTATTTAAATTGACACCTTGTTTTCTTATTAAATACATAGTGTATTGCGCAAGTATTGTTAAATTTATGCCTCTCAACAAATCTAAATGAAAAATATAATTATTGCGAGTACATCGACAGTTTTTCAAGGAAACTATTTAGATTATCTTCTCGAGCCTGTACTTGCAGCCTTTTATTCGGAAGCAAATGAAATTATTTTTATTCCCTACGCAAGACCAGGAGGGATTTCACACGACGCGTATACCGAAAAGGCTTCAGAAGCATTTAAGAAAATTGGCAAAAAAGTTGTTGGCATTCACACCTTCGAGAACCCTATTGCTGCATTAAAGACCGCAAAGGGTGTTTTTACCGGTGGCGGAAACACCTTCGTCCTGGTTTCTCAGCTGCACAAAAAAGAACTCATGCAACCTCTTAGAGAAGCTATATTTAATGGCCTCCCCTATCTTGGGACCAGTGCAGGCAGTAACATTTGTGGCCTGAGCATGCAAACAACCAATGACATGCCGATTGTATACCCCTCTTCTTTTAAAACACTTGGTGTCATCCCATTTAACATAAACCCGCATTATCTCGATCCAGATTCCAAAAGCAAGCATATGGGAGAGACGCGTGAGACACGCATCCAAGAATACCATACTCAAAACACTGCAGCTGTTGTTGGTTTGAGGGAAGGAAGTTGGTTGGAAGTGCAGGGAGATTCAATAGTCTTAAAAGGACCTCATAGCGCTCGGGTTTTTGAACAAGGAAGAAAGGCATACGAAGTGGAAACAGCTAGTATTTTAGATATTTAATAGTCGTATCCGACTAAGACGCAAGACCACTGTGCAGTATGCAACAAGATTTTTTTTTCATTCTGGGCACTAATTAGTTGGTACTGTGAACTTCTCAATACACTTTTAACTTTCATTGCTCATAACCAACACAGTCACTTTTTTTTATCGCATCTCACTTCTCACATCTATCTTCTTGCTTATCCTTAAAGTTCTTTTACAAAATGATACCCCTTGGCAACAAACCCCTGGTTGTAATAAAATTTATGAGAGGGGAAATTATGAACATAGGTATTTAATTCGATCCATTTACAAGATTTTTCTTTCGCATAGGCATAGACAAATTCCATGAGCAGGCCACCCACTCCTTTGTTGCGATGGGTATCGTCGATTATAACATGGTCTAGTTCCATACTTTTTCCAGCATAGTGCCTGGTTTGAAACCACATTCCACAAATACCTATTAACTTATTTTCTTCATACAAACCAATGCATTCATAATGCTGATCTACCATCTCCAGCAATCTTTCCCTTAATAGCACATCACCAACATTTTCACTTCCGAGTTTCCGAAGCAATGGCAAGATTATTAAAATGTCTTTCGATGGGATTTTCTGAAAATCAATATTCATTTTTACGGATTTTTAAGTCTTTCAAATTTAAAATAAAAACCAATAGCAAATCATGAATTCATTTACTCAATAAATAGTATCTTAATTGGCGTAAATATTGCATAACATATAATGTTAAAAATTAAAATGAACCGAAATAAATTTATAAAAATAACCGGACTAGCAATAACAGGTTTAAGTATACTTCCTCATTTATCATTTACAACCTTGCAAAACCAGTTTACCCGAGATCAATTAATAGGGAAGGATGAATCCGATATTGTAGGTGATTCATATACTACAAAAATGCACAGAGAAGCGGCTATTGCATTTCAAAAAATGAAGTTTGAAGCTTCAAAAGCAACTATTGACATTGAATTAGTTTCGGCCTACAGAAGTTTCCAAAGGCAGCAGGATATTTATGAAGCCAAGTATAAAAAATATACCTCCGGAGGGCTCGCTCCTATTGATGCTATTGAAAAAATTATTGAGTATTCGACTATTCCAGGAACCTCGCGGCATCATTGGGGAACCGACATCGACATTATCGATGGTAATGCGAAGCCAAGACCGAAGAGCGTCTTGGAATCTGAACTTTTTCATGGGGATGGTCCCTTTTGTAAAATAAAAAACTGGCTCATGGAAAATGCAAACTCCTTTGGCTTCTATGAAGTTTATACAAATAACGCCAATCGAAAAGGCTTCAAATATGAACCCTGGCATTTTAGCTATGCTCCCGTTTCAAAACCTATGTTAGTTGAATACAAAAAGTTGGATGTTAAAAAAATTATTCAACAAGAAAAGATTCTCGGAAGTGAGCATTTTACAGATACTTTCATCGCCAACTATAGAGAACGGCATCTATTAGATATCAATCCCGCATTACTTTAAATCCTCTAGACTTTTTATAAATGAACCTATATATAAGCGAGCTAGAAAGGAATACTATAGGACTTCGTTTTATCAAACAAAAGAGGTTACCATACTGAACACTGCACTAATAATAACGCAATAGGTATAGAAAAAAGCAAGGCAAACGTATCATTTCTAGCAGCGTAAAATCGATTAAGAACTCTAACGAACATTCTTTATTTGCGGTATTTTGTATTTATATTTGCCTTATGAATAAAAAAGTAATTTTATTAATTCTCGATGGCTGGGGTATCACTCAGAATCCTTCAGTTTCTGCTATTGCGCAGGCAAACACGCCTTTTGTAGATTCCTTATACACCAAATATCCCAACGCACAATTGCTTACGCATGGAATGAACGTTGGTCTGCCAGATGGACAAATGGGAAATAGTGAGGTGGGACATATGAACCTTGGCGCAGGTAGAATTGTTTATCAAGATCTTGCCAAAATAAATGTAGC
>TARA_B110000211_G_scaffold39038_1_pt1 | contig 16714 bp, 6 predicted proteins | sample TARA_B110000211 | Tara Oceans TARA_B110000211 (sample SAMEA4397516) | marine metagenome | biome: Polar Biome; feature: [DCM] deep chlorophyll maximum layer (ENVO:01000326); material: water (ENVO:00002006), including particulate matter (ENVO:01000060) such as... | depth 30 m
GTAATAGATAACTGGCAAAATGAAGTTGACGGTTTAAAAGATGATCAAGATGGTTTAAACGAATTTTACCGTCAGTTTCCAAGAACCACAGAACACGCGTTCAGAGATGAGACTAAAGGAAGTATATTTAATTTAGTTAAAATATACGAGCAGATAGATTATAACGAAGAAATGTCTAGAACGCTAGGAATTACACAAGGTAACTTTCAATGGGTTAATGGTATTAAGGATTCTAATGTTATTTTTTATCCGGACAAAAAAGGTAGATTTAAAGTAAGTTGGGTCCCACCTCAACAGTTGCAAAACAACGTTACAATTAAAAACGGTATAAGATACCCGGGTAACGAGCATATGGGGGCTTTTGGTTGTGATTCATATGACATATCGGGAACAGTGGATGGAGTAGGATCTAAAGGAGCTTTACACGGCTTAACTAAATTCTCAATGGAAGATGCTCCTGCAAACAGTTTCTTTTTGGAATACCTATCAAGACCGCCAACAGCTGAGATGTTTTTTGAAGATGTTCTAATGGCTTTGGTGTTTTACGGGATGCCAATATTAGCGGAGAACAATAAACCGCGTCTCTTGTATTATTTAAGACGAAGAGGTTATAGAGGGTTTAGTATGAATAGACCTGATAAAGTATGGAACAAATTATCTGTAGCAGAAAAAGAAGTTGGTGGAATACCCAATTCAAGTGAAGATATAAAACAAGCGCATGCTGCTGCAATTGAAATGTACATCCAAGATCACGTGGGCATCAAACAAGACGGGACTCATGGGGATTGTTATTTCAATGAGCTGCTAAACGATTGGAGTAGGTTTGACATAAACAAAAGGACCAAGCATGATGCTTCGATAAGCTCTGGTTTAGCCGTGATGGCTAACAACAGGCATTTGTATGCGCCTAGTGCTAAAATAGAAAAACCTAAATTAAACATAAGTATTGCTAGGTATAACAACGATGGCGATCTATCAAAAATTAACAAATAAAATATGGCACAATCTACTAATAGTTTTTTCCCTAGTCAAGTCGTAAGTGATATTGAGAAAATGAGTCATGATTACGGTTTAAAAGTTGCTAAAGCCATAGAGGAAGAGTGGTTTAAAAAAGATAACACTAGAAACCGATACGTAGCTAATAAAAACGATTTTCATAAATTAAGACTATACGCTCGCGGTGAGCAGTCTATTCAAAAGTATAAGGATGAGTTATCTATAAACGGTGATTTGTCCTATTTAAATTTAGATTGGAAACCAGTACCAGTTATACCTAAGTTTGTAGATATAGTTGTTAACGGTATGGCTGAAAGACTATATGATATAAAAGCTTACTCTCAAGATCCATTCGGTGTTAATAAGAGAACAGAGCACATGGAAAAGATACAAAGAGACATGCGTTTAAAAGAGTTCAATGCTTACACAAAGCAAACGTTTGGATTTGATTTTTCTAAAAGCGAAGAAGAAGAGTTACCAGGTACTAAAGAAGAGCTAGACTTACACATGCAGTTATCTTACAAGCAAGCTGTAGAAATAGCTGAAGAGCAAGCTTTAAATACTCTTTTTAAAGGTAACAACTATGAGTTGATAAGAAGAAGGTTTTATTATGATCTAACAGTGCTAGGTATTGGTGCTGTTAAAACTACTTTTAACACCTCTGAAGGTGTTGTAATTGATTATGTTGATCCAGCTAACTTAGTTTACTCCCACACTGATTCGCCAAACTTTGAAGATATATACTATGTAGGTGAGGTTAAGGAGATACCTATTAACGAGCTGGCTAAAGAGTTTCCACACCTAAAACATGATGAGTTAGAAGAGATAGTAAAAACTGGAGACAATAATAGTGCTAGGTATAGCGGTGGAGTTCAACAAGACAACAATAAGGTAAAAGTACTGTACTTTAACTATAAAACCTATATGAACGAGGTTTATAAGCTAAAAGAAGGATCAACAGGCGGTGAAAAAGTGCTAGAGAAAGACGATCAATTTAATCCACCAGAAAACATGGAGGGTGAGTTTAGTAAGTTAATGAGATCTATAGAGACTTTATACGAAGGAGCTATGATACTTGGCACTAAAAAGCTACTTAAATGGGAGATGGCTAAGAATATGATGCGTCCTAAAAGTAATTTTACTAAAGTTAAAATGAACTACGCTATTGTAGCACCAAGGATGTACGAGGGTAGAATTGAGTCTCTAGTGAAAAGAGTTACTGGCTTTGCTGATATGATTCAGTTGACTCACTTGAAGATACAGCAAATATTATCACGCATGGTTCCTGACGGTGTTTATTTAGATGCTGATGGATTGGCTGAGATAGATTTAGGTAATGGAACTAATTATAATCCTCAGGAAGCACTAAACATGTTCTTTCAAACGGGATCTGTTATTGGTAGATCATTCACTCAAGATGGTGATCAAAATCCAGGCAAAATACCTATTCAAGAAATAACAAGCAATGGTGGTGGTAACAAGTTACAAGCGTTAATAGGTAATTATAATTACTACATGCAGATGATTAGGGACGTAACTGGTTTAAACGAAGCTAGCGCCGGTGCTCCTGACCCAGATTCTTTAGTAGGGTTACAAAAAATGGCCGCAGCAAACTCAAACACAGCCACAAGACATATACTACAATCAGGATTGTTTTTAACAGCAGAAGTAGCAGAGTGCTTATCATTAAGGATATCTGATATTATAGAATACTCTCCGACAAAAGATGCCTTCATACAATCTATAGGAAACCACAATGTGGCTACGCTAAAAGAAATGTCTGAATTGCACTTGTATGATTTTGGTATATTTTTAGACCTACAACCAGATGACGAAGAAAGAGCTAAGTTAGAAAACAATATTCAAATGGCTCTTCAACAGCAAATAATAGAGCTAGAAGATGCTATTGATCTTAGAGAAATAAAAAACATAAAACTTGCTAATCAGCTTTTAAAAATACGTAGAAAGAAAAAGTTACAAAAAGATCAAAAGATGCAACAAGAGAATATGGAGGCTCAATCCAAGTCTAACCAACAAGCACAAGCTCAAGCTGCACAAATGGAAATTCAAAAAGCTCAAGCAAAAGTTCAGACTGACACTATGTTTGAAACAGCTAAAGCTGATTTAGAAAAAGCAAAAAATGAACACGACTTTTTACTAAAGAAAGAACTAATGAACCATGAGTTTGCTTTGCAAATGCAACTCAAGCAGTTAGAGATAGATGGGTCGAAAGGCAAGGAAGTACAAAAAGATGATCGTAAAGATAGTAGAACGAAAATGCAAGCAACTCAACAGAGCGAGTTAATTGACCAAAGAAACAACAACAAATCACCTAAAAACTTTGAGGAATCAAGTAATGATATACTAGGTGGGTTTGGTATGTAGGATTATTAATTATTATTATATTATATTATGGAAGAAAACAAATTAGAAGAAATAGTAGACGAAACTACTGTAAAAAACGTAGAAGAAAAACCTGAAGTAAAAGAAGCTCAGGAGGACACTATAAAAGTAAAAATGAAAAACACAAACTTTGGAGAGCAAGAACCAGATGTTCACAAAGTTGATTTCAGCAAACCCCCAGCGCCAGAAGTAGATGAGGCTAAAGAGGATAACACTCCACAGGAAGAAGTGCAGCCAGAGGCAGAGGTAAAGCCAGAGGAAGAAACGCAAGAAACTCCAGTTGTAGAGGAGATAACAGAAGAAGAAGAGCGTAAGGTTGATGAAATAGCTAACGAAGCAGAACAAGCTATAAGTGAGTCGCAAGCTACTGGAGCCGCATTACCAGAGAAAGTTCAGAAGTTAATTGACTTCATGAATGATACTGGCGGCGACTTAGTAGATTACGTTAAGTTAAACCAAGATTACACTAAGCTAGATGACAATACTTTGCTAAAAGAGTATTATAAGCAAACAAAAAACCATCTAGACGACGAAGAAATAAACTTCTTAATGGAAGATCAATTCTCATTTGACGAAGATGTTGATGATGAGAGAGAAATAAGAAGAAAAAAATTAGCGCTAAAAGAGCAAGTTGCTGGCGCTAAAAGCCACTTGGACGGGCTAAAGTCCAAATACTATGAGGAACTTAGAGCTGGAAGCAGGTTGACGCCTGAACAACAGAAAGCGCAAGAGTTTTTTAATAGGTACAAAAAGACTACGGAAGAGTCTAAAAAACAGGGTGAATTGCTAGCGAACAACTTTAACAGCAAGACTGATAATTTTTTTGGAGACGGATTCAAAGGTTTTGAATACAATGTCGGAGACAAAAGATTTAGGTTTAACGTTAATAACAGCGATGAGATCAAAAATACACAAAGCAACGTCAATAATTTTGTTGGAAAGTTTCTAAACGAAAAGACAGGCGCACTAGAAGATGCTGCGGGTTATCACAAATCTCTATTTACAGCAATGAACTCTGATGCTATTGCAAAACACTTCTATGAACAAGGTAAAGCTGACGCTATGAAAACTAGCGTTGCTAAATCTAAGAACATTAGTATGGACCCTAGACAATCACATGGGCAAGTCCAAGCTACTGATGGTCCGAAGTTCAGGGTGTTAGGTAATGATTCTGATAGTTTAAAATGGAAAATTAAAAACAAAAAATAATTTAAAAAAACACAATTATGGCAATTACACCAGGAGGTGGTTTGAACATAACGCCGTCAGCAATACGCACGACGTTAGCTTCAAATTATCTAGATTTTACATCCGATGCAGGAAACAACGGATGGCAACAACAATACTTACCGGATTTAATGGAAAAAGAAGCGGAGATCTTTGGAAAAAGAACTATCGCTGGTTTCTTATCTCAGGTAGGTGCAGAAGAGGCAATGTCCTCAGACCAAGTAGTTTGGTCAGAACAAGGAAGATTACACTTAACTTACACTGCAACAGCAAATTCTGCAGCTGGTCAAGTAGTAACAATTACAGATCACATTGATACTGGAGCTGTTTATGCTGCTAACTCACATGGTATTAGAAAAGGTGACACTGTATTATTAGCTCACGCTGGTGGTACTATTAGATGTTATGTTTCGGATGCTGATTCAGGTACTGATAATAACATTACTTGTTTACCTTATGATTCAGCAAGTTTAACTGGTTCTGGTATGGCATCAGGTAGTGATGTAGCTTGTAGAGTTATGGTTTATGGTTCTGAGTTCGCAAAAGGAACTTCGGGTCAAACTGAAGCTAACAAGCCTTCATTCAAGTCTTACTCAAACAAACCAATCATCGTTAAAGATATGTACATGGTCAATGGATCAGATGTATCTGCAATCGGTTGGGTTGAAGTAACAGGTGAAGAAGGACAAAACGGATACTTATGGTATTTAAAAGCTGAAGGTGATACAAGAGCTCGTTTTACTGATCACTTAGAGATGACACTAGTTGAAGCTGAGAAAGCGTTAACTGGATCTACTATTCACGACAACGGTCATTATGCAACAGCTGGAGTTGTTGCGGCTGAAACAGAAGTTGGTACTGAAGGTTTATTCTCTGCTATCTCTAATAGAGGTAACAAAGCTTCTGGACTTACAGGTGTTAACGCTTCTACTGATTTAGCTGAATTTGACGCTATCTTAGCTGAATTTGACAAGCAAGGTGCTATCGAAGAAAACATGATGTTTATTAATAGAGCAACTTCTCTAGCGATGGATGATATGTTAGCTTCTATGAATGGCTATGGAGCTGGTGGTACTTCTTACGGAGTATTCAACAATTCTGAAGACATGGCATTAAACTTAGGTTTCTCTGGTTTCAGACGTGGATCTTACGATTTCTACAAAACTGATTGGAAATACTTAAACGATAAAGGAACAAGAGGATCTATTAACGCAATTGACGCAGTTAGTGCTGTTAGAGGTGTTATGATTCCTGCTGGAGTTTCTTCTGTTTATGATGAGCAATTAGGGAAAAACCTTAAGAGACCTTTCTTACATGTACGTTACAGAGCTTCACAAATGGAAAGCAGAAAGTTCAAAACTTGGACTACTGGTTCTGTTGGCGCTGAGACTTCTGACTTAGATGCAATGAAAGTACACTATTTATCTGAAAGATGTTTAGTTGTACAAGGTGCTAATAACTTCATGTTATTAAACTAATCAATCTTTAAAAGAACCGGGGCTTCGGCCTCGGTACTTTTATTTTACTAACTTATATTATATTATATTATGGCAAAAGAAAAAATAAAATTCACTGATCGTTCAAACGATATAGTGGAAACATCAAAAGAATTAAAAGAAAAAGTAAGTACAAATCTAGAGGACAATTGGGTTTTTAAAGATAGAACTTATTACTTAAAAAATAGAATGGCTCCTTTATCACACATAATCAAAGCGGCTGACATATACTACTTTGACAAAGAAAAAGGCTACGAAAGAGAGCTAAAGTACACTAGAAACCAAACAACTTGTTTTGTTGACGAGATGCACGGCGAACAAAGGTTAGATCATATAGTTTTCAGAGATGGAATACTATCGGTTCCTAAAAACAAAACAACTTTACAGAAACTACTATCTTTATATCACCCACTCAAAGATTCTTTGTACGAAGAGTTTGATGCGGTAAGAGAGGCTGTTGATGAGCTTAGCACTATTGAAATGGAAATAGAAGCTTTAAACGCAGCACAGTCGTTAGAGGTAGACGTTATGGAAGCTGTTATGCGTGTAGAGTTGGGATCTAAGGTATCAGGGATGAGTTCTAAGGAACTTAAAAGAGATACACTTATATATGCAAAAAGAAATCCAAGTTTGTTCTTAGAGCTAGTGAACGATGAGAATGTAGTTCTTAGAAACTTTGGTATAAAAGCAACTGAAATGGGTATTATAAAAATATCAAACGACCAAAGAACATTTACTTGGGTTAGTAACGGTAGGAAGTTACTAAACGTACCATTTGATGAGCACCCTTACTCAGCTTTAGCCGCTTGGTTTAAGACTGATGAAGGAATGGAGATTTACTCCAATATTGAAAAACGATTTAACTCGTAACAACTTTAATGAAGTAGCCACTCTTCGGGGTGGTTACTTTATTATAATAAAAAAATTATGGCAATAAATATAGATACAGTATATCAAAGAGTTTTAGCAATCGCTAATAAAGAGCAGAGAGGATACATAAACCCTCAGCAATTTAATTTATTCGCCAACCAAGTTCAGTTCGATATATTTGAAGATTACTTTTTCAAATTAAGTCAACTTGAATTTTCTCAAAAAAACAACTCACAATACAACGATTTAAAGCAGTTAGTAGAAGAAAAAACTAGGCCGTTTGAAAATATTCATACGGATATGGCTGTGGTTAGTGGGACGACAGCTACACTACCCACTGGAGTGTATAGGTTAGGAAGCGTTTTTTACAACAACAGCACTGACACTATCAAGGTAGAGAGTATTGATGCTGGTGAAATAGAGTTTGTAAAACAATTACCTCTAGTCAAGCCAACTGCAAAGCACCCCGTCTATGTGAGGACTAGTCCTACTAGTATAGTCTTATACCCAACCACCGTGTCACCAGCGTGGTCAACATCAACTCTAAACTGTCATTTCATATCTAGACCACCAGCTGTAAATTGGGGTTATACTGAAATAAATAGCGTAGCACTATATAACAGTGCATCTTCTACAAACTTTGAATTACACGAGTCTGAGGAGAACACATTAGTAATAAAAATACTTGCTTTAGCTGGTATAAGTATAAAGGACCCAGAACTAATGCAAGTGGCTATGGCGAAAGAACAACAAACTAAATAATAAAACATGGCATTATTAGAAGGAACAAATCAAGATTACTACACGGGTAGTGACTTAGGTAATTATCAATTCATATCTTTAGATGATGTTGTTAATAATTTTATATTTGCCTACACAGGTGAAGATAACTTAATACCTAAAGTTAATACATCTACAATATCTTTTCACGCACAGAGAGTCTTGGCTGAATTAAGCTTTGACACTTTCAAATCTACAAAATCCCAAGAGATAACCCTCCCACCTTCGCTTACTATGGCCATGCCTCATGACTATGTTAATTACGTAAAAATAACATGGAGTGATTCAAAAGGTATTGAGCATGTGTTATATCCAGCTAGTAAAACATCCAACCCTATACAAGTGCAGCAGGATGCAGCGGGTGCTTATCAATATGACGGAACTGCTCTTGATACAGATAACAGCTCCGCTACGTCAGAAAACTTTAATGATCTAAATACAACGACATCTTCTGATTCGGTAGATACAAATCACTATATTGGGTCACTAGGGCAGCGTCCTGGTTTAGATCCTCAACACGCTCAAGCAAATGGATCTTTTTATATAGACGATAGCACAGGTAAAATACATTTTAGCTCTAATATTAGTGGAAAAACTGTGATCTTAAAGTACATAAGCGATAGTCTTGGTACTGATGCTGAAATGCAAGTCCACAAGTTTGCAGAAGAAGCTATGTACAAGTGTATAGCATACGCTATATTATCCACTAGGGTTGGTATACCAGACAACGTTATAATGAGACTACGTAGAGATAAAATAGCTGAAACTAGAAAAGCTAAAATAAGATTATCTAACATTAAGTTAGAAGAAATTACACAGACATTAAGAGGTATGTCTAAATGGATTAAACACTAAACTATGCCGGAAATTAAAAACACTTTCTTAGGGGGTAAGATGAACAAAGATCTTGACGAGAGACTTATTCCTAAAAACGAGTATAGAGATGCTTTAAATGTAGAGGTGTCAACCTCTCAAGGCGATGATGTTGGTTCGCTTCAAAATACTTTTGGAAATACCGCTCAATCCGACTTGTCAAGCGTTATAACTGGCGGCAAGTGTATTGGATCTATAGTTGACAAAAAGAACGATAAAATTTATTGGTTTATAAAAGGTGATAACACAGACGCTATAGCTGAGTATGATGCTAAGCTAAGATCAATAACACCGGTGTTGGTTGACTCTGGTATGGCAACCACTTATACTCAAAGTTTTGATTCACTGAACTTAAACCCCGGCGCTATTTATACAACTCTTAGCGTTGTAGATTCTTCTTCTAACGCCTGGACAAATGGAAGCGCGGCTGTCGACAGTAATGGCGATCCTATTGAGGGTTCTTGCTGGGATATATCCAATGGCGTTGCAACACAAGTGTGGGGTAGAGTTGGATACATGAATTTGTTTAAAGACGAAGTAAACTTTATAGAAGGCAATAAATATGAGATCGAGTACGACATAAACATTCTAAATGAATATGTCAGTAACGGTAATGTTGTCCTAATAAACCAAAGGAAAAATAGTCTCAATGTAAAGTTAGACACCTCTAGTTCTGGTACTAAAAAGACACAGTGGATACAGGGGCATCAAAACACTAATAGATTAGCAGTTTATAGTTGGGCACCCAGTGAGCTTCAAAATGTATTAAGCATAGACAATATAAAAGTTAGAGAGGTAAACAGGTTTTTGAATTTTAGTTCTGTTAGCAATATAACTGGGATAAACATTATAGATGGAATGCTGTTTTGGACAGACGGTGAGAATGAACCTAAAAAAATAAACATAGAAAGATGTAAGGCTGGTTCTTATGGAGTGTCTAATTTTAATACCACTAGTTATGTTGGTCCGGAACTGCTAACAAATGGTAATTTTAGTTTAGATTCATCATGGAGCTTTAACGTTGCTAAATGGGGTATATCTAATAATGTTATGAACACTATAGCGGATGTTCCTCCAGATTATTCTATAAGACAAAACAACGTTGCTATAAAGCGTGGTAAGACATATTTAATAAGCGTTGATATAGGTGGTACGTTTACAACAGGTTCTTTAACGCCAGTAATTGTAGACGAATTTGGTGGTTGGACAAAACCAGCACATGCTCAATACGCTACTTCAACGGGCTCTTACACTTGGACTTTGACTTCTGGAGTTACAGATGCAAATTCTTTATCTGATAAAGATGCTGGTTATGACGTTGGCTTTATAAGGCTTTTAAACGACTCGTTAGCAAACGTAGATTCAGGATTAACCGTAGACAACTTTTCTGTAAGAGAAGTTGCTTTTGACTGGACCAGAACAACCAAGGTAAAAGATGCATCTGGGGCATACTCTAGAAACATAAAAGAAGAAGATATAACCCTTATAAAAAAATACCCTTTAAACGCTCCAAACATGGAGTTGATAGGTACCACTAAACCAACTGGCTCGGTTATAAATACTAGTTGCGAAACCCCTATGCACACCACTTTCGAATATGGTTATTTCTATGAAGAAGGTAGTGGTGATGAAATACGATACAAAGATTTTCAACACATGTATCTAAGGCAAGATGCTCAACTAGTGGGTAATTTAATAGACGAGAACTCACATGGTAACGCTCCAATGCTACAACTAAACATTGGGCCTGATTGGGAGGCTATCGGCCCGTCACATTCGGGTACAAATGTAGACTACCCACTTTACACAGATGAAGCAAGTCCAAATGGTATTGGGCTTGGAAATGGAGCTACAATTAACGTGGCTAACTCATTCACTGGTTCTGCTGAGTACTACAAGAAGGCGTGGCAAACATGGATGAGCATTGGACACTTGGACCGAAAACATATTTACTGTATAGGTGAAAACGGAGCTTATGATGGGATTTCTAGCGCTGTTTATTCAATAGATAAAATAAGTGGTAGAGCGTTTATAACACCAAGTAAAGGTGTAGATTTAAATGATACTACCCTATGGAAAAAAGGACAAAGAGTAGTGCTTGGTCACTGGAACTTTAATAATAATCACTCTTTTTGGACTTACAAGGATGGCGATGGCAACATCTTAGTAAAACCACCTGGCACTACTGTCACGAGATCGGAAAATGCGGATGGAACAATGTTGAGAGACGAGTATGGTGGCGGTGGAGATGCCACTCCAACTATTTATGATCCAACAGATAAGTACACGGATTCAATCGAAGATTTCGGTGCGAGTTGGTCTGTTGTTGACGGTGAATACGTAGGCTCGGCGCACGACACCACAGTTCAGGTTGATCACCCTTCACACGTTTCACATCTTGAGTATGTAAATTCTAGTTCTTCGGGTTGGTCATACCAAGTGCTTCACGATGTTATAACGGGTTTGAGGCCGGGAAGATCTTATATATTAAACTTTAAAGTAAATGTAACGGCAGACCCTAGCCCTAACGGAGCCGGTGCTTTTGGCATCCTCAACAAAGATGTCACTTCAGGCATTGGATTCCAAGGCTCCTCTCTATATGGCGGTTTATCTAAAAACGGCTTGAGTGGAGAGTATACTTTTCAAGCTATTTTCACCGTCACGAATGGTGCTCCGCTTAACACAAGTTTAAGTTTCTTCAAGAGAAACGGCGTAGCGCTTACCATATCAGCAATAACAATAGACGACAAACGATCAAACGCGGTAAAGATACAAAGTTTAGTTTTTTCACCTAAGCCTAACTACGAGGTGGGAGATCTAGTAAAAATGACTAACTCTAACAAAGCGCCTAACGGCGATGATATAGAGGTGAAAGTAAGGTTGATAAAAGAATTAGAGAACGGTGGTAACGAGTGGAAAAGGAAAGGTAAAAATAATTTTCATAACCAATACTTATCAACTGACGAGCATTTAAACGACACAAAAACTAATTTTAAGATACCAGAATCTTGGTATGACGACATAACAGTGTCAACTATTGATTTGATAGATGATTCTGACTTTGATCTCGGGGGCGCAACCGAAAACCCTAATGAAGATTTAAACACGTTTGCTTCTGGTGATAATCTAAACACCACTACTACTAACAGTGCCGATTGGACTACCAGCTTGGCAATGATTGAAGGTGGCTACTTTTCAACCCAAAACGAATTCGACACTTATTGGGAGCAAAACGCTAGTGCAGCTCTAGGGAGTGGAACCGGTTGGGGATGGATTACAGGTGGAGACGCTGGAATTGATGACGCCGTGGCCGGTGATTGGCCAAACCTTAGGCAAAGAGCTGACATCCACAATCCAAGGATATTTTGGGAGGAAGGCGGTGTGTACAACACTTCTTTCAACGTACAAGCTATAACCGTTACTGGAGCAGGTGGTTTTTACATGACGCTAGAAAATTCGCTGTTTTACGAAACGACTGACTTGGCTAGTACCACGGGGACTAAAACGCAAGTTATAACTTATGACAAAGCAGTGTGGACGGAAAACACTTATGATAATAAAGATAGACCTGCACTTAGGCTTTGCGCTACACGAGATGCTACTAGGAATACTACAGGTCATATCGATCACATAAAAATAACGGCAAACGCAAATATAAATAGGATTTCTTGGGGATCAGGAAACAGTAACAAATGTACGGTTGTAACGGGTACTACAAGTCAAATAATTTCATACCCATCAAATCCATCTGGCGCAAAAATTGACGTTGATGGCAGTAATCCAGCCAACTTCTCTTTAACTGGAGGTGAATACTATAAGATTGAAATCACTGTCTCTGACAGTAACTACACTTCAGCTGCAAATAACATGTGTAATATCAGGTTGTTTGATTGTGATTTTTGGGCACAGCATGGTAACTTGCAAGGAGGAGACATTTATTTAGATGCTTCTGATGGTTTGCACTCACTCATATGGAAACAAAAAGAGGATGCAACGCAACTTCACATTGCTTTTGGACCAGGGTTTGCAGGGGACTTAGACCTTGTTGAGGTGTTTGCAGTAACCGTAAACAACACTCTTGATCTTGGTGCTGACGGCTCTAATGCCGATAGAAAAGTGTTTGACGTTGAGATAGTTTCTGTAGATAAAAGTTTAACTCAACTACCAGTGGCCCAACATAAATACTGGTCTTGCTCTTTAGAAGATGAAGAGCCTTTGTTTAAAAAGGTTTTCCCTAGATTTGCTTACAGATGGAAGTACCAAGACGGTGAGTACTCTGCTATTTCAGCCTTTACAGAGGTAGCATTTTTACCCGATGACACATATAGATATGATGCTCAAGATGGTTATAACCTAGCTATGGAAAACACAACAAGAAGAGTTGTTTTAGATAGTTTTGATAAAATGCCTAATGGAGTTACAGAGATTGACATATTATATAAAGAATCTAATAGCAATAATATATATACGTTTAAAACGGTTAAAGGCGCTGAGCTTCAGGGGTTCACAGAGCTTGTGATCACCAAGGAAAAGTTCCACTCTTTAATTGATAGCAAGCAGATATTAAGGCCGTATGATAACATACCTAGAAAAGCCAGAGCACAAGAGATGTCTGCTAATAGAATTATATTTGGAAACTACACACAGCAATACGACATATCGACTACTGACGAGCCTATTGTAAACGCATCGCTATCTAGCTCGAGCGTGCTAGCTTCTAATGAAGCTAAAAGATCTGTAAAATCAATTAGAGAATACCAAGTTGGAGTTTCTTACCTAGATGCTTATGGTAGACAATCGCCTGTGTTTTCAAACGATAATGCTTTAATAAAAGTAAACCAAACAAGCGCTAGCTCTTCCAACAGTATATTGGCAAGTCTAGAAAATCACCCTCCTGAGTGGGTTACTCATTATAAGTATTACGTGAAGGATTCAGCTTCATCTTATTATAACATATCTTTAGATAGATTCTACCAAGCGGAAGAAGGTAACCACGTGTGGTTATCATTTCCTTCTAGTGAATTTAACAAAATAAGAGAAGATGATTACTTAGTGTTAAAAAAACAACACAACAGTGATGCTGCAATACTTAACGATGTAGAAACTAAATACAAGGTCTTATCAGTAAAAGGTAATGCTCCAGAGTTTATAAAAATGACCAGGAAAAATGTTGGGGGCAAAGTGTTTAACACTGACGGAAAAGGCTTAGAGTTTCACTCGCTATCTAGTTACGGTGGCTCTGCAGCTGGTTGGCCACAGGTTGACAAGTTAACGTTTAGAATTAAAGGTAGCATTGTATCTGATAATCAAGCATTATTAGAGGCTTTTATGGATAACCAAACAGGTAGATATATACGTATAGGTAGAAGTATAAGAAGAAACTCTAGTCTGCTTTCTAACTACTACGAAATACTACACATATCAAGAGTATCTGCCAACGATGCTGATTGGGAAGATGAAGAAGATTACTACGAAGTTACGCTTGTTAGACCATTGGCTAATGATGCATCTTTTGTAGGCTCGGAGCACAACACGGGCGTTAAGTTGTTTTTAGAATACTTCAGAGAAGAGCTAAATGAGTTTGACAACAACTTTGAAGGCAAGTTTTTTGTTAAGATAGCTAAGGATAATAGTTTCGATAGATTTATAGGCTCTAAACAAAAAGTAGAGGATACTGGTTTTAACATTACTAATGCGCAAGACGCTCATTGGGCACTTCATTACGAAGACACAGCTAACTCATCTACTGACAAAGGTCAAGATACAGATACCTGGCTTAAAGTTAGAAGTTTAGCAGCCACCACTACTGCTGAGGTAAATTCCCTCGCTGACGGTAATCTTGACTGGACACCATCTTCTTCTGAACCCCTTGCATCAACTACTCCATCAGTATATAACGCTACTGCTGTTACTAATTTTCCAGCACTACACGATCCATCGGTTGAGATAGACGGTACAGATGTGGCAAATCCCTTTACCGCGAACTGGTTGGGAACGACAGAGGCTGCAGATTGGGGTTACAAAGCTTCTACCGCAGACGAGGTACCTCAAAGGTTTTTTATAGATCAAACCCACGCCTGGGGATTGGGTAGGGGTGACAAAAGCTACACAGGCGAGAATACTCTTCGGTCAAACTCAACAGTGGGTAATGGTTTTGTTATGGGTAACAACTACTGTACCTTCACTTTCGTTGGTTTAGGAGATGTTGATTTTGGTACGGATGGTGTAGCAGGTGGAGGTACTGCTACCAGCACTGAGCCAGATCCTTCAACGTCAGACGTAGATACTAACACCTGGGCTGATGGCGGAGATGGCGAGCTATCCGCTCAATGGTTTAACAACTTTAAACTTCTTCAACAATTAACCACTGTAGGAACACAGTTTAGATGGCATGATGATCCTACAGATACTATTTACACTGTTGAGACAATAGTGCGAACTGAGAAAAAATGGAACTATCACAGGCAGTTACCAGATGGAAGCGAATACGGTACTTCGGCTGGTGGATTAGAATTGAGCAAGAAGCCTGAAAACTTTGGTTATAGAATAGATTTGATGTTAGACAAACCTATAAAATGGAGTCCAACAGCTACTATTAGCGCTGGAACCGGTTTGAACGCAAACAACACACACACAACATTACTACCGCTTCAGAATGGCGTAAGTGGTTCTCTTAATTCAACATCTCAAATACAAGTATTAGAAAGAAGGCCAAACGAAGTAACATACACTAGTTTTAACCCAGCTGTTTTTGAAATAGAACCAAAAGAAAGAGCTGATTTAAACTTATACTATGAAACTCCAAAAGCAGCGATGGTTTTAAAAGAAGGTATGTATATAGAGGCTTTAAACAACTCGGTTGTTAATGATGGCTCGGGTTTACCTGGCAGCATATACAAACCAGGCGGCGCGGCAGCTTTACCATATACAAAAATACTTGGTTCAGAAATAGTTGCTAACCCTAATTTTGAAGTAGGTATATCTAATTGGGCGGGTAGTGGTGCAACTGGCTTAGCGCTAACGCACCAAGCCCCTACTAATCGGTTTAAATTAACCTCAATACCTTCTAGTGGACAATATCCAAACGTAAGCACCACGCCAGATATAGCTCTAGTAGACGGGCAAAGATATCAAGTTGTAGTCGATGTTCACAGCATGGATAACGATGTTGGTCAGTTTGGAGGTACTCCAATAGCCACAAAGATTTATTTTATAACCGCAGACAATGCTCATAGGCCTTTCAGTAACGTAGGTTTAACGGTTGGTATAAATGTTATAGAGTTTGTTTATGATGCAACGCTAGCTACAAACCCTACAGACGCTGGTAGGTTACAAGTTGAGTTAACAAATAGCAATAATATTGAGTATTCAAAAGAGATCATTTTTAACTCAATATCAATGACAACTCTACTGGTTGATGAAACTAAACCCGCTATATCAATATTAGCTGGGGACAAGTACTACTGGGATGATGCAAGTAGCTTTTTTATACCGGGAGCATCGTGGAGCGATACCATTGTTTATCCTGAGTATTACTTAGGGGCGGATCTTCCAGCTGGAATAACCGTTAGGATATCAGAAATAGATGAATCGGAATCGGTCGCTTATTTTAAAGAATACAAACTATCACAAGAAGTTTTATGTGATGGATCAACACAATATGTAACTCTGCCACCACAAACGTTAGCATGGCACAATTGCTTTAGTTTTGGAAATGGAGTTGAGTCTAATAGACTTAGAGATGATTACAACGCTGTTACTATAGATAAGGGACCTAGAGTGTCTACTACTTTAGAAGAGACATATAAGGAGGAGAAAAAAGGCAGTGGTATGATATTCTCTGGTATATACAACTCTACAAGCTCCGTCAATCAATTAAACCAATTTATACAAGCAGAGAGTATAACAAAGGATCTTAACCCAGAGTATGGCACTATACAAAAGCTGTTTACTCGAAACACCAATATAGTGGCTTTGTGTGAGAACAAGATACTTAAAGTGCTGGCAAATAAAGATGCTCTGTATAACGCTGATGGTAGCATGCAAGTAACGGCGTCTAACAGTGTGTT
>TARA_B110000211_G_scaffold234846_1_pt1 | contig 16708 bp, 14 predicted proteins | sample TARA_B110000211 | Tara Oceans TARA_B110000211 (sample SAMEA4397516) | marine metagenome | biome: Polar Biome; feature: [DCM] deep chlorophyll maximum layer (ENVO:01000326); material: water (ENVO:00002006), including particulate matter (ENVO:01000060) such as... | depth 30 m
TTCATCAACATCATCTAACAATACGTCAATATTTTGTTTTTTTAATTCTAAGTATATTTTTTTTGCTTTTTCTAGATTTTCATTGTTATTTTTATTGATACTAGGAATGATAACCACCTCAAATGGTGCTATTGATTTTGGCCATTTCATCACATCTTTGATATATTTTGCCTCGATTATTGCTCCTAAAAGTCTTGATACTCCAATTCCATATGAACCCATTTTTACTGGGACCTTTTTTCCTTCCTTGTTATCAACTAAGCAATTTAATTTTTTTGAATATTTATCTCCAAAGTAAAATATGTGCCCAACTTCTATTCCTCTAGTTTTTACTTGGCTAGATTTTTTGACTTTGTTATCAAATTCGTTTTGATTGAACTTTTCGTCTGTAGCTGAGTAATAAGATGAAAAATCTTGTCTCATTTTCTCCAAAGAATTTTTTTCAAAAGTATATTTATTTAAGTCAATATTAAAAATTTTTTCATCTGCATAAATTTGACTTTCTCCTGTTTCGGCTAAAATAACAAATTCATGGGATAGGTCGCCTCCTATAGGGCCGGTATCTGCGGCCATTGGAATTGCTTTTAAACCAAGTCTGTTGAAAGTTTTTAAATATGACAAAAACATTTTATTGTATGATTTTTTTGCCTCACTTTCATCTAGATCAAAAGAATAAGCATCTTTCATATAAAACTCTCTACATCTCATTACACCAAATCTTGGTCTAATCTCATCTCTAAACTTCCATTGAATATGATACAAAGATTGAGGTAAAGATTTATATGATTTTACACTAGAGCGGAAAATTTCAGTAATGAGTTCCTCGTTAGTTGGTCCATACAACATTTCTCTACCTTGACGATCTTTAATTCTTAACATTTCCTCTCCATAATCCTCATATCGTCCGCTCTCTTTCCAGATTTCAGCAGATTGTATAGTGGGCATTAACATTTCTTGTGCTCCAATAAGATTCTGTTCTTCTCTAACAATTTTTTCAATCTTCTTCATGATTTTAAAACCTAATGGTAACCAAGAATATATACCTGCAGATGCTTGTTTTATCATTCCAGTTCTTAACATTAGTTGGTGAGATTTAATTTTAGCTTCAGAAGGAATGTCTTTGATGATAGGAATGAATAGTTTTGATAATAACATTATTGCAAGTACTCCCTTAAATTAAAATAACCATTAGTCACAATATAATATATTGCAAAAAATAATATTGAAGTAATTAATGTTGTTATTAAAAATTTTTTACGTATATTGGGGTTTTTTGGTGCTCCAATGTCATTGCCGTGTAGTTTTTCTTGAAATTCTTTATTTTGAGATTTTATGCCAACAGGTAAAACTGAAAAAAAAACTATCCACCAAATTGAGACATAAACTATTAGTGATCCTGTAATTCCCATTAAATTCTTGCAATATTTATATTTGTATAAGGTTTTTTTCCAGTCTTATCTCTTACTATTCTTCTACAATTATGTTTTAAAGTATCTATTAAATTTTTTTCTTGCTTCTTGCTCTGCAAAGAAAAAGATTTACATATGTTCGATATTTCATCTTCCATATCAAATATAAAAGTTTCACTTACTTCATCATCAGGTATTCCTTTAAATGAAATAACTGGTTTTTTTATTTTTCCATTGTTAGAAACTATTAGAGTCACTTCTAAGTAGCCATTTAGCGATAGATTTCTTCTTTCTCTAATTGATTGAGAATCTTCAGTTACACCTATTGATCCATCCAAATACATTTTGCCAGAAGGTGCTTTGTCAATTATTTCTGGTTTTTTCCCAGGGAAAATTTGAACTATATCACCATTTTCTATTAATAAAGTTTGTGGAATTTGCATTTTTTTTGCAAACATCACGTGTTCTTTCATGTGCCTATGTTCTCCATGCACAGGGATAATACATTTTGGCTTTACCCAATTATACATGTCTTTTAAATCATCTCTATTAGGATGACCTGAAACATGAACAAAAGCATTTTCCTCGGTTATAATCTCTGCATCTTCTTTTGTAATTTTATTTTGCATTTGATAAAGTTTTTTTTCATTTCCAGGAATAATTTTTGATGAAAAAATCACTGTGTCGCCTGGCTCAAGAAATACATCTTGGTGAACTCCATTAACAATTCTATTCATTGCGCCCATGGGCTCTCCTTGAGTTCCGGTACATAGGTATATTATTTTATTTCTTGATATTTTCTTTGCATCTCGCGGATCAAGAGGTTCAATTAGATTTTGAAGATAACCACACTTTCTAGCAGCTTTATAGATTCTGTGCATAGACCTTCCTACTAAACAAATATTTCTACCCGTTTTTTTTGCACAATAAAAAACTGTTTCCATTCTTGCTACATTAGAGGCAAATGAAGTGATGATTATTTTTTTTGATCTTGTATCTATTATCTTCAATAAACTTTCCCTAACATCAAGCTCGGATCCAGCTCGTCCTTCATTAAATATATTTGTGGAATCACAAATCATAGCTATTACTCCTTTGTCTCCGATTTCCTTTAGTTTATTTTTATCTATTTCTCCCCCAATTAAAGGATTAGAGTCAATTTTCCAATCTCCAGTATGTAGAACCATACCTGATGGTGTTGTAATACATAAACCATTAGGTTCTAATATTGAATGTGTAAGTGTAATGAAATCTATTTCAAATGGTCCCAAATTAATCTTTCCATTTAATTGAACCATTTTCATATATTTTGAAATATCAATTTTTTTTTCTTTAAACTTCTCTTGTATTAAAACTGCTGTAAATGGAGTTGCGTATATTTTACATTTTAAGCTTGGCCAAATATGTACGACGGCTCCTATATGATCTTCGTGAGCATGAGTTAAAACAATGCCCAAAAGGTCATCTTTTTTGTCAATAATGAATCCTGGATCTGGGTAGATAACATCAATGCCGGGTAGAGAATCATCCGCAAAGGTTATTCCCATATCTACAATGATCCATTTTTTATTTGCTTCACTACCGTAAGCATAAAGATTCATGTTTGCCCCAATCTCACCTGAGCCGCCAAGAGGACAGAATAAAAGTTCTTCTTTTTTCATATTAATAATTTTTTATAAATTTCAACTATTCCTTTTATAGTTATATTTTCGTCAATTATGGACTTTTTATATATATATTTACTAAAAAGTTTTGAATATCCACCTGTAAGTATGACTTTATAGTTTCTATTGCTAGACTTAATTATCTTCTTAATTATATTGTTAATTAGTCCTTGATAACCCCATAAGAAACCAGCGTTAAGAGCGTCTTTTGTATTTTTTCCATAGATTTTTATTGATTTTTTCAAGTTTAGGATGGGTAAAAGAGCAGTAAATTTATTTAAAGTTTTAATTGAAAGATTGATGCCTGGTGCAATCACACCACCATCATAGATACCAGGCTTTTTAATAACATCAAAAGTCGTTGCTGTGCCAAAATCTATAACTAAGCAATTATTTTTTTTATATAAATAATAAGAACCTATTGCATTGGCTATTCTATCTGAACCTACTTGAGAAACACGATCAACTTTTATGTTAATTAATTTATTTAACTTAAGTTCTTTTATTTCGAATACTTTATAATTTTTTTTTTGAAAATATTTTTTTAGAGTTTTAAACGCAGTTGGTACAACACTTGAAAATAATATTTTTTTTTCAATTTTGCTATTTATAATTTTTTTTAAAAAAATATTCAGTTGAATTTTGTTTGTGATAATTTTTGTATCTAAATTATAGGTTTTAATGATTTTATACTTCTTATTTAACAAAGAAAATTTTGTTAATGTATTGCCTATATCTCCAACTAAATAGTTCATATTAATTTTTACAAATCATTTTTTTTAAATAAGAAAAATCGTATTTACTTATATCAGAAATAAATTTTTCGTAAGTTTTTATAATCTGAGTCATAATTAGCTTATTATCAACTATTTCATTCGAAAAATTACTTAATGAAGTCGATTTAAATTTTTTGGTAAATGGTGATGTTATTGAGTTTATTCCAATTCCTATTATTAAATATTTTTTATTTTTAAATTCTATTATCTCTTGAAGTATGCCTGATATTTTTTTTTGTTTTATCATAAGATCATTTGGCCACTTGATATCAATTTTTTGAGCTGAGTATTTTGCCAAAATACCTTTTATTAAATAAGGATTTAAAATAGAAAATTCATTAGATTTTATTTTAATGTTGTTAATACAAAAGTATATTGTCGCAAAAATATTACCTTTTTTTGAAATCCATTTTTTCCCCATAGTGCCTCTACCCCTTGTTTGCTTTTCTGAATAAATAATTGTTGGGTTTATTTTGTTTTTATTGATAAGCTTAATTGCTTCATCGTTTGTACTTTTTACACTAATTAATTTTAAGACTTTTAATTTCATTGATATGAAAAAATAGAATTAACTATATTACTTAAAATAGATGGATATAAAAAGAAAGTAACTAACAATAAACAGCTAATAAAAACTGTGCTGGTAATGCTAAAATTTTTAATGTGGTCAAATGGCATTTTTATCTCGTCAAAATAAATAATCTTTATAATCCTTAAATAATAAAATGCTGAAATAACAGTTGTAACTAGACCTATTATTGCGAGAATATACATTTCATTTTCTACGACAGAAACAAAAATATAAAATTTAGCAAAAAAACCTGCAAGAGGAGGAATTCCTGCTAGAGAAAATAAAATAATTAAAAAAGCAAAGGCTATAATAGGATTTTTTTTTGATATTCCAGAAAGATCATCTATGCTTTCTGTATATTTACCTTCTTTTTTCATTAAAAAAATACAACCAAACATGCCGATATTCATGACTGCATATATTGTTATATAAACTATGCTACTGCTGTAGCCTGAAATACTGCCTGTAGCTACTCCAGCTAAAGCATAACCTATATGGCCTATGGAACTGTAGGCCACTAATCTTTTAATGTTTGTTTGCCCTATGGCCGCAACTGCTCCTAAAATCATTGAAGCTATAGAGATAAAAATAATAATAGTTTGCCATTCTGAAATAATGTTTTTAAAAGGATGTTCCATAAAACGTATTAAAACTGCTAGACCAGCAATTTTTGGAGCTACTGCAAAAAAATTAGTAACTGATGTAGGTGAGCCTTCGTATACATCAGGTGTCCACATGTGAAATGGAACTGCTGATATTTTAAATGCTAAACCAACTAAAACAAATACCATGGCAAAAATCGCGCCTGTGTTTTTAGAATTTAATTCAACAGTTATTACATCGAAATTTGTAGAACCAGTAAAGCCATATAATAGTGAACAGCCATAGAGTAATAAACCAGACGAAAGAGCGCTTAATATAAAATATTTAATTCCGGACTCAGTAGACCTTATATTGTCTCTATCTATTGCAGCTAATATATAAAGGGATAGAGATTGTAACTCTAAACCAAGATAAAAAAGTATTATGTCATTAGAACTAACCATAAAAAACATTCCTAAAATAGATAATAAAATTATAATTGGATATTCAAACTTTGCAATTTTTTGATCTTTAATATAAATTTGCGAAGAATTAATAATAAAAATACTTGATACGATAATTAAAATTTTAATAAAACTGGTGAATGAATTTCTTACAAAACTATCTGAAAAAATTTTAATTAAAACATTATCTTCTTTTAAAATAATAAATAATGTTGAGGCTAACGCAAGCAAGGAAAGTTTTGTTATTAGATTATAACTGTCTTTAATGAACACACCCAATAATAAAAGAAAAAATATAGAGATGCTTAAAAAAATTTCAGGAAATAAAATATTTAATGATTCTATCATTTGCTTGTAATTATTTTGTTGTTAATATCTGAATGATAATTATTTATCAATTCATTCACAGAAACACTTATAGAATCTAGTAGTATCTCAGGGTAGAATCCAAAAAATATAGTGGCTAAGGCCAAAAGACCTAGGACTAAAAGTTCTGAAAAGTTTACATCCTTTAGGCTTTTTACAACTGTGTTTTTAATTTCTCCAAAAATAACTCTTTTTGCTAACCACAACATGTATGCAGCACCTAGCACTACACCTATACTTGCTAATAAAGCGACTAGGTAATTTTTCTGAAACACTCCTACTAAAACTAAAAACTCTCCTAAAAATCCACTAGTACCTGGTAAACCAAGTCCCCCTAAAATAAAAATAATAAAAATAAAAGAATATTTTGGCATGTAACTTATAACACCGCCATATGCGCTTATAAGCCTTGAGTGTGTTCTGTCATACAATACGCCCACACATAAAAAAAGGGCAGCTGAAATCAATCCATGACTTATCATATGATAAATACTCCCCTCTATGCCTTGTTGCGTAAAAGTAAATATTCCTAAAGTTACAAAACCCATATGAGCTACTGATGAATAGGCAATTAATTTCTTCATATCTTCTTGCATTAATGCGACTAGCGAAGTGTAAATTATGGCTACAACACTTAAAACAAAAATTAAAGGTGTAAAGAATTCTGAAGCCAAAGGAAACATTGGGATTGAAAATCTTAAAAACCCGTATCCTGCCATTTTTAAAAGTATTGCAGCTAATATTACTGAGCCAGCAGTAGGTGCTTCAACATGAGCGTCTGGCAACCAGGTATGTACAGGCCACATTGGCATCTTCACTGCAAAAGAAGAAAAAAAAGCAAGCCAAAGAATATATTGGTATTTATCTGGAATTTTTACTTCAGATATTTGGACTATGTCAGTTGTACCTGCAATCCAAAAAATTGCTATTATTGCCACTAACATTAAGACTGAACCTAATAAAGTATATAAAAAAAACTTAAATGCTGAATATACTCTTTTTGGTCCACCCCAAACACCAATTATTAAAAACATGGGTATTAAACCTGCTTCAAAAAATAAATAAAAAACCACTAAGTCTAATGAACAAAAAACACCGATCATAAATGTCTCCAAGACAAGAATGGCTATTAAAAATTCTTTGACACGTGTTTTGACACTATTTATGCAAGAAATAATGCAGATAGGTATAATAAAAGTTGTTAAAACAATAAACAAAATGGAAATACCGTCAATTCCAAGCTTGTATTTTATCAAGTTACTAATCCATGTCGCTTCTTCTACAAATTGAAATTCTGTTGCATTTTTGTCAAAAGAATACCAAAGAAACAATGAGAGTAGAAGATTTGAGAAACTTGTAAAAAGTGAAACATATATGGCGCTTCTATTTTTTTGATCTTTTGATAAAAGAATAAAAATTGAACCCAGCAGAGGTAAAAATATAATAGTAGATAATATTGGAAAGTTCATTTAATGCAAAATCAAGTAGGTTATTAAAGCTGACAGACCTATAAGCATTACAAAAGCATAATCATATATATAGCCACTTTGAAATTGAACAGCTTTATTTGAAATCAATTTTATTATTTTAGACACTCCGTCTGGACCAAATTTATCTATAGTATTTTGATCCCCTTGTTTCCAAAAAATTAATCCTAATTTTTTTATAGGATTCACAAATATCAAATTATAAAATTCATCAATATACCACTTGTTGAGCAAGAAATTATACAAAGGTTGATTTATTTTTTTAATATTTTCTAATATTTTAGGTTCTTTAATAAAATAATAATAAGAAATTGGTATAGCTACAATTACAAGTGTTGGTGTGATAATTAAAAGCCATAAGGGTATGTGATCATGTTTTATTTCATTAAGAAAAAAAATTGAGTTTCTCCAAAAATCTTTACTATCATGACCAATTAATATTTCTTTAAAAAAATAACCAGCAAATAAAGCTCCTAAACTTAATATTAAAATTGGTAAAAGCATTATTAAAGGTGATTCATGTATTTTTTCTAAACGTAGATTTTTATTATTATAGGGTCCATGAAAAGTTTTAAATAAAAGCCGCCATGAGTAAATAGCAGTTAAAAAAGCTGTAAATATTCCTACACTAGCTGCATAATTTCCAATATTAGAATGTTTAAAAAAAGCAAATTCAATTATTGCATCTTTAGAATAAAATCCGGATAAAAATGGAAATCCTGTAAGGGCTAAAGTTCCAATTAACATTAATACATATGTATAAGGCAATTTTTTCCAGATTCCTCCCATTCTCCTTATGTCTTGTTCATCTCTGAAAGCATGAATCACAGACCCAGATCCAAGAAATAATAATGCTTTAAAAAATGCATGAGTAAATAAGTGGAATATAGCAACATGGTAAGCGCCTATTCCAGCTGCAAAAAACATGTATCCTAATTGACTACAAGTTGAATAAGCTATAATTTTTTTTATATCATTTTGAACTAAAGCTACCGATGCTGCAAACAATGCAGTGATCATTCCAATAATTGCAACAACATTAAGTGCAAATTGAGAGTATTCAAATAAAGGTGAGCACCTTGCTACTAAAAAAACTCCAGCAGTAACCATGGTTGCGGCGTGAATTAATGCTGATACTGGCGTAGGACCTTCCATCGCGTCAGGTAACCAAGTATGAAGTAAGAATTGTGCCGACTTTCCCATGGCGCCAACAAATAAAAATACACATATAAAAGATAGCAATTCTCCTTTTAATCCAAGAAAATGAATATCTTTTTCTAAAAATTCTGGTGCTAATTTAAAAACTTCATTAAAATTAATTGTACCGAAATGAAAAAAAATTAAAAAAATTCCTATTGCTAAACCAAAGTCTCCAATTCTATTTACAACAAAGGCTTTTATAGCAGCATTATTAGCTGACTCTCTTTTGTACCAAAAGCCAATTAAAAGATATGAACAAAGTCCTACACATTCCCATCCAAAAAATAGTTGTAAAAAATTATCTGAAACGACTAAAGCCAACATTGAAAAAGTAAATAATGAAAGATATGACATAAACCTTGGTTTGTGGGGATCATGACTCATGTAACCGATAGAATAAATGTGTACCAAAGACGAAACAAGTGTAACGACTACTAACATAATTGAACTTAATGGGTCTATGTTGATTGACCAATTGGCAATGAAATTACCAGAACTAACCCATTCAAATATTTTATAATTTCCATATTCATTATTTTTAAAGCCATTATAAAAAATTATAATTGAAAATATTGCTGATAGAATTGTAAAAAAACTTGTTATTATTTCAGCAAATAAATTGCTTAAAGATTTTCCACAATAACCAATGATAGAACCTAATAGAGGTAAAAATAAAATTGCGTATTCCATTTAACCTTTCATACCGTGAATATCTTCAACTCTTATTGAGCCTTTTTGTCTATAAAAAACTACTATAATTGCTAATCCTATTGCTGCCTCAGCGGCTGCAATTGTTAATATTAACATTGTAAAAATTTGACCAACAATGTCACCTGAAAAAATTGAAAAAGAGATGAGGTTTATGTTAACAGCTAAAAGTATTAATTCGATAGACATTAAAATAACTATTACATTTTTTCTATTTAAAAATATTCCAATAACACCTAAAAAAAATACTATTGCTCCTAATGTTAAATAATGACCTAATCCTATATCAATCATCAATTTTTACACCTTTATCAAAATCAACTTCTTTTATCTCAATTGAAGTTTGTCGTTCCCTTGAAACTTGAGTAATATAACTTTGTTTTTTTACTCCCTCACGTTTTCTATAAGTTAAAAGAATTGCTCCAATCATAGATAAAAGCAATATTACTCCTGAAATTTGAAAATAAAGAATAAAGTCCGTGTATAAAACATTTCCTATTGCGTGAGTATTAGATGTCTCTTTGTTTATAACTAATGAAGCGCTGCTAAAAATATTCTCTTTATATTTCCAGCCACCAATAACAACTAAAAGTTCTAAAAAAATTAAAATACTTACTATTAAACCAGAGGGTATATGTGTTGACTTTTTGCCCACAAACCAAGATTGTTTTTGTTCCGCAACATTTAACATCATGACTACAAACAAAAAAAGAACTGCGACAGCGCCAACATAAACAATTAAAAGTATCATTCCTAAAAACTCTGCACCTACCATAATAAAGAGGCAGCCTACTGAAATAAAATCTAATATTAAAAAAAATACTGAATGAATTGTGCTTTTTGAAGTTATAACCATTAGAGCAGAAAAAATTGCTATAAATGAAAAAAAATAAAAAAATACAGCGTGTGCCAACATTTATCTATAAGGTTTATCTAGTTTAATATTTTTTGCCAATACAGACTCCCACCTATCTCCATTATCTAGCAACTTACTTTTATTATAATAAAGCTCTTCTCTTGTTTCTGTTGCAAATTCGAAATTAGGTCCCTGAACTATTGCTTCAACAGGACATGATTCTTCACATAGTCCACAATAAATGCACTTCAACATATCAATATCGTATCTAGTTGTTTTTCTGCTTCCGTCAGGCCTTTCTGTGGATTCAATTGTAATTGCTTGTGCTGGACAAACTGCTTCACAAAGTTTGCATGCAATACATCTTTCTTCTCCACTTGGATATCTTCTTAAAGCATGTTCTCCTCTCATTCTTGGACTTATTGGCCCTTTTTCATGTGGGTAATTTAAAGTCTTGGAGGGTTGAAACATTTCTTTTATAGCAATAGCAAGTGCAATTATAAATTCTGTTAAAAAAATTGTTTTTAATATTCTGTTAAATTTCATCTAAAAACTTCTTGTTGGTAGCAAGTCAAAATAAAATAAAAAACTTGCTGTTAAAACTACATAAAAGAGAGAAAAAGGTAAAAATATTTTCCACCCAAGTCTCATTAATTGATCGTATCTATACCTTGGAACTATAGCTTTAACTAAGGCAAATAAGAAAAATAGTAAAATAATCTTAGAAATCATCCAAACAGGAGCTGGTATTAAATTGAAAGGAAATATATCTACCGGTGGTAGCCATCCACCCAAAAACAGTATGGATCCCATCGCACACATTAATAATATATTTGCATACTCTCCTAGCCAGAACATTGCATACATCATTCCAGAATATTCTGTTTGATATCCAGAAACTAGTTCGGCTTCTGCCTCTGGAAGGTCAAAAGGTGGTCTGTTGGTTTCTGCTAATGCAGAAATAAAAAAAATTACAAACATTGGAAATAATGGAACTACAAACCACATATTTTGCTGAGCTAAAACAATTTCTTTTAAATTCAAGGATCCAACACACAATAGAACATTAATAATAATTATTCCTATTGAAACTTCATAAGATACCATTTGAGCAGCAGATCTAATTGCACCGAGAAAAGGATACTTTGAGTTAGATGCCCAACCACCCATTATTATTCCATAAACCCCCAACGACGATACTGCAAACAAATAAAGTACACCAACATTGATGTTTGCTAAAACTAAAGTTTCACTTATTGGAATTACAGCCCAGGCAACTAAAGCTAATGTCATTGTAACAATTGGGGCTAATATAAAAATAGTTTTATTGGAGCTTGCTGGAATGATAATTTCTTTAAAAATATATTTTAAAGCATCTGCCACAGTTTGTAACAAGCCGAATGGACCCACAACATTTGGTCCACGTCTTTTTTGTACTAAACCCCAAACTCTTCTATCTAACCATACTATCAAAGCAACAGAAACTAAAACAGGTATTAATACAAAGAGAATTTTGTAAAGTTCGTGACTGAGTAAAGATAAATATTCCATAATTAATTATTAGTTCCATCTTTTAACGTTTTATTTTTTACTACTCTACATTCAGCCATTGTTTTTGAAGAACGAGATATTGCATTAGTATAATAGTAATCAATAATGTTAATATTCACAACTTGATCAGTAAACATACTTTTTTTTTTCTTATTTAAATTTAATTTTTTATTTGGTAGATGGTCGATTTTAGAAAAATTTGGTATTTGTTCTAAAGCTTCTTTTTTTAATAATGTATAATCTTTGATTAATTCATTGTTGTCTAAGTTTTTAGAAATAAGATTAAATATTTTCCAATCTTCTAATGCTTCTCCTGTTGGATAAGAAGCTTTTCTGCACTGTTGGACCTTGCCTTCTAAGTTCGAGTATAAGCCTTCTTGTTCAGTGTAAGCAGGGCTAGGTAGTACAACATCAGCTATTTCAGCTCCTCTATCTCCATGACTTCCTTGATAAACAATAAACTCATTATTTTTATTTATTTTTAAATTATCTGAACCCAATAAATATATTAGTTTGAATTCATTTTTTAATAACTTGTCAAAAAACATAAAATTATTTTCTTCTGTGTAACTTAATAAATTTAAATCAATACAGCCTACAGAAGATGCATTTTGTAATAAAATATTTAAAGCATTCCAGTTTTCATTAATGAAATTATTATTCATTAAAAATTCTTTCATTTCTTCAAATATAAATTGTCCACTTGTAATTTCTAACAAAGATTCTCCAATAATAACAAGTGGTTTTTTCGATGACAGAAACTTTTTACTAAAATTATTTTTACCATTTATTAAATTTTTAATCTCTAAGGATGAGTCGCCTAAAATTTCATAGTTATAAGTAAGGTCGCCAGGGTTACCTACGGAATAAATAGGGGTTTTATTTTGTTTATGAGCTTTTTTTATTCTTGCATTTACCATAGTTGCTTCATGTCTAGGGTTTGTTCCTAATAAAAGTATTAGGTCTGCTTCTTCAATCTTTTTGATGGAAGCGTTAAAAATATAATTCATCTTATCGTTGGGATTAATATAAAACTTTCTTTCTCTAAATTCTAAATTTTGACTGTTTATTTTTTTGAATAATTTTTTAAAGGCAAATGAATTTTCTATACTGACTAGATCGCCTACATGTCCTGCAATTTGTGATGAATCTAAATCTTTAATTTTATTTGAAATTAAATTTATAGCTTCATTCCAAGAAGATTTAATTAATTTGTTGTTTTTTTTTATATATGGACTATCTAAACGTTGTTTCAACAAACCGTCACACGAATATCTTGATTTATCTGAAATCCATTCTTCGTTTATTTCGTTGTTTAATCTTGGTAAAATTCTTTTAACCTCCCATCCATATGTATCAATTCTTATATTGGATCCAACTGCATCCATTATATCGATGCTTTCTGTTTTTTTTAATTCCCACGGTCGCGCTTCAAAAGCGTAAGGTTTAGATGTAAGAGCTCCTACAGGACATAAATCTATCACATTTGCTGACAATTCAGATTCCATAGATTTTTCTAAATATGTTGTTATTTCCATATTTTCACCTCTTCCTATTGAGCCGATTTCCTGAACGCCCGCCACTTCTGTTGCAAATCTTACGCAACGTGTGCAATGTATACATCTTGTCATTTGGGTTTTAATTAAAGGCCCCATATATTTATCTTTTACTGTTCTTTTATTTTCAATAAATCTTGATTTGTCTACTCCATAATAAAGAGATTGATCTTGCAAATCACATTCACCTCCTTGATCACAAACTGGGCAGTCTAATGGATGATTTGCTAAAAGAAATTCCATAATTCCTTTTCTAGCTTTTTCAACAAATTCTGTATTTGTTTTTATGTTCATTCCCTCTGCTGCCGGCATGGCACATGAAGCTATAGGTTTGGCAGATTTTTCCATTTCTACAAGACACATTCTGCAGTTACCTGCTATTGATAATTTTTCATGATAACAAAACCTAGGTATTTCAACTTCTGCTATTTCACATGCCTGTAAAACAGTCATTCCTTTTTCAAATTCTACTTCTTTACCGTTTATTATTATTTTAGGCATTGTCACTCTCTAATAAATGTTGATCAATCAAATAAGGAACTTTTCTTTTTTTCTTAATAATTGGATCGTTGGAACATTTTTTATCGATTTCTTTTCTGAAGTGTCTTAGCAATCCTTGCACAGGCCAGGCAGAACCTTCACCAAAAGCACAAATAGTATGTCCCTCTATTTGTTTGGTGACATCAGATAATAGATCAATGTCACTATGAGTGGCATTACCTTTTGCCGCTCTGTCCAGTATCCTCCACATCCATCCTGAACCTTCTCTACAAGGCGTACATTGACCACAACTTTCGTGTTTATAAAATCTTGAAATTCTAGCCATACAAGCAACTATGTCTTGGTCTTTGTTTATTACAACTATGCCCGCTGTACCTAGGCCACTTTTATTTGCTATTAAAGAGTCAAAATCCATAGTGATATTTTCACAAATATTTTTAGGCAAAAGTGGCATTGAAGACCCGCCAGGTATCACGGCTTGTAAATTATCCCAACCTCCAACTACTCCACCAGCATGTTTTTCAATAAGTTCTTTTAATGGTATTCCCATTTCTTCCTCTACATTACATGGTGAGTTTACGTTTCCTGAAATACAAAATATTTTTGTTCCAGTATTTTTTGGCTTACCAAGTGAAGCAAACCATTTTCCACCTTTTCTTAGTATAGTTGGAACCACTGCTATTGTTTCAACGTTATTAACAATTGTCGGACAACCATATAGTCCTACTAAAGCTGGAAAAGGAGGTTTTAATCTTGGTTGACCTTTGTTGCCCTCAATACTTTCTAATAGGGCTGTTTCTTCACCACAAATGTATGCTCCTGCTCCATAATGAATATAAATATCAAAATCCCAATCAGATCCACATGCATTTTTTCCTAAGAATTTTTTTTCATATGCTTGGTCTATAGCTTCTTGAAGTCTTAAGCCTTCATTATAATACTCTCCCCTTATATAAATATAACAAACATGTGCATTAACGGCGTAACCAGAAATTAAACATCCTTCGATTAATTTTTGTGGCTCAAACCTTAGTATGTCTCTATCCTTGCACGTTCCAGGCTCAGATTCGTCAGCATTGATTACTAAATAATGTGGTCGAGAACCTAATTCTTTTGGTGCAAAAGACCATTTTAGTCCAGTCGAGAAGCCAGCACCGCCCCGCCCTCTTAGTTCTGATGACTTAACTTCATCAATTATCCATTCTCTTCCTTTAGAAATGATTTCTTTAGTGTCTTTCCAATCATCTCTTTTTTTTGAGTTTTTAATATCCCAACCATAATCATTATAAAGATTTTTAAATATTTTATCTTCTTCTTTAAGCATATTTTTCTCCATTAAAATTTTTTGTTTTTTCTGGAGAGGTGTTTTTGCGTCCTCTGTAAGAACCTGGCTTCAAGGGTTTATCTTTCATTAATGAGTCCAGAATTTCTTTTGTTGTTTGTTCATTTAAATCTTCGTAGTAGTTTTCGTTAATTTGCATCATAGGAGCGCTAACACATGCGCCTAGGCACTCTACCTCTACCCACGAGCAATTTCCATTTTTAGAAACTTCACTTTGTTTGTTAGAGATTTTTTCTTTACAGATTTTAACTAATTTATCTGCACCTCTAATCAAACAAGGGCTAGTAGTACAAACTTGCACAAAATATTTACCTACAGGTGCAAGATTGTACATTGAGTAGAATGTTGCAACTTCGTAAACACTTATATAAGAGATGGATAAATATTTTGCTATATATTTCATTGCCGCTAAAGGTATCCAATTTTTATTTTGTTTTTGAGCAAGAAAAAGAAAAGGCATAACCGCACTTTTCTTATTGTTTTCAGGATATTTTTTTAAAATTTTTTTGGCTTCTACTAAATTTTGATCAGAAAAAATAAATGACTCAGGTTGTTGATCGTGAATTTTTTTTAAACTCATCTATCCACTTCTCCAAATACTATGTCTAAGGATCCCAAAACAGCAGGTACATCAGCTAACATATGACCACGTATTAAATAATCCATTGCTTGCAAATGCGAAAATCCAGGTGCTCTAATTTTACACCTATAAGGTTTGTTGCTACCATCTGAAATTAAATATACACCAAATTCTCCTTTAGGTGCTTCTACTGCTGAGTATACGTTGCCCGCTGGTACCCTGTAACCTTCTGTAAAAAGTTTAAAATGATGAATTAGCGCTTCCATTGAAACTTTTAAATCATCTCGATTAGGTGGAGATATTTTTCCATCAATTGATTTAATTGGTCCCTTGGGCATTTTTTTTATACATTGTTTTATAATTTTAACACTTTCTCTCATTTCTTCAATTCTACAAAGATATCGATCGAAACAATCTCCATTTTTTCCTATCGGTATTTTAAATTCTAAGTCTTTATAACATTCATAGGGCTGTGATTTTCTTAAATCCCAAGAAATTCCTGAACCTCTCAACATTACACCTGAAAAACTATGGTCTAAAGCCTCTTGTTTAGTAACAATACCAATTTCTACATTTCTTTGTTTAAAAATCCTGTTATCTGTTAACAAACTTTCTAGATCGTCAATAATTTTTGGAAATGTTAAACAAAATTTATCAATGTCTTCAATAAGTTTAGTTGGTAGATCTTGATGAACTCCTCCTGTTCTGAAATAATTTGCATGTAGTCTTGAGCCTGAGGCTCTTTCATAAAAAGTCATTAGCGTTTCTCTTTCTTCAAAGCCCCATAGAGCAGGTGTTAAGGCGCCTACATCAAGTGCTTGTGTTGTTACGTTAAGTATATGACTTAAAATTCTACCTATTTCACAAAATAAAACTCTTATATATTTTGCTCTTATAGGTACTTCGACATTTAATAATTTTTCTGTAGCTAATGCAAAAGCGTGTTCTTGGTTCATTGGAGCGACATAATCTAATCTATCAAAATAAGGTAAAGCTTGCGTGTAAGTCTTATGTTCAATTAACTTCTCTGTTCCTCTGTGAAGAAGCCCTATATGAGGATCTGCTTTTTCAACTACTTCACCATCTAATTCTAAA
>TARA_B110000211_G_C14093203_1_pt1 | contig 16699 bp, 16 predicted proteins | sample TARA_B110000211 | Tara Oceans TARA_B110000211 (sample SAMEA4397516) | marine metagenome | biome: Polar Biome; feature: [DCM] deep chlorophyll maximum layer (ENVO:01000326); material: water (ENVO:00002006), including particulate matter (ENVO:01000060) such as... | depth 30 m
ACGGAACTGATAATTAGGTTGTACTATAAGCCATTGTTAATAAAGAATTCAGAATTTGTACATACAGAACCAAGCCAACGAGGTGTTTCCAGATGAATATCCAGACAGACCCCTTAAAAGTAAAAGTTAAAGAAAAACAGTTTTCACCCAGAATAGCCATTTACGGCATTGGCTTTGTTGGCAGTCGATTAACACGCCTCATCGTTGATAAAGGCTGGGATATTGTGGCAGCCTACAATCGGGCTGGTGAAAAAGTCGGCAAGGATCTGGGCAGGCTCGTAGGGCTTGAAAAAGAGCTGGGTGTTATTGTGCAGGATTATAAAACCGCCGATTATTCCAACATCGATGCCGATGTGGCATTGATTGCAGGGCCTGACTTCCTGGATCAGGCATTTCCTATTTATGAACCATTCCTAAAGGCAGGAATTAATGTCATAAGCTACGGTTCACATACCTATGATCCGTATATTTTTCATCCGGATATTGCTGAAAAAATTGATGGTCTGGCCAAACAAAACGGGGTGACCTTCACAGGGAGCGGTCTATGGGATATGACTCGCATCTGGTCAGGCCTCATTGCTGCCGGACCTTGCGTAAAAATTGATTCTTTTGAATACCAGTCTATCACGGACCCTGCACGACAAGGGGTACATTGGTTTCCAATCGTAGGCATTGGCCTGACAGTGGAAGAATACAATGAAAAGATGGCCGGCGAAGTGGATGGCTTAAGTAGTAATGAAAACAGTTGGAATGGTGTTTACAAGCCACTAGGCCTGATTATCCTTAAATATTACGGTTATACGCCAACCGGTGTTCGCATGTGGCAGGAGCCGTTTACTTTTGATGAGCCTGTTTATTGTAAAGTGATTGAGAAAGAAATACCTGCCGGGATTTGCGTAGGAACCCGCTTAAGGATCGAAACAGAGTCAGAGGAAGGCGTTCCGGTACACACAACGATAGACCTGAGACTTTTCAAGCCGGGTGAAATAGAACATAGCACCTGGAGGGTCAATGGTCTCCCCAGCATGGAAGTCCGCGTGGTGCGTGAGGATTCCGACATTGCACAGGCATCCAGCGCCTTGAATCGAATTCCCGATGTACTTGCAGCCAGGCCCGGTATTGTAAATATTATGGAGTTAGGCCCACTCCGGCCCAGCGTCCTTTTGTAAGTCCAGATGATTTCCAAATCCAGATGCCCTGCCCTTTTTAGAGGATGTATCTATGCCAACAAACTCTGTGGACAATGAGCGGATCGCTGTAATTGGTGCCGGTATTTCCGGCTTAACAGCGGCCTATCGATTAAAGCAGGCCGGTAAGGAGCCGACGGTATTTGAGGCCTCAGACTATGTGGGTGGGCGTATTAAGTCGTTTAAACAATCGGACTTTCTAGTGGATATCGGCGCTTTTATTTTTTTGGGCAGTTATCTGGAGTCGGTTGATCTGATCAAAGAGTTGGGCTTAGAGCCTGAGCTGGGTAGGTTTGATGCCTATGGTGCTATGCCTCGAGATGGAGAGTTAAAGTTTCTGGATTTCAACAAGCCGATTCGCACCATCCTTGGTACGGATTACCTAAGTAACGGCAGCAAATTGAAATCTATCAAGCTATTTCGTTTGCTGTATAAACATTGGGATCACTTGAACTACCAGGACGCGGCAGGTATTGCAGAGATTGATACCGACACGGTAGCTAGCTATTGTCGACGTGAGCTGAACGAGGAAATATACCAATACCTGGCGTCGGTTGTTGTGCGAGGGCCTTGGTTGACCAATCCGGAAACTACTTCTATTGGCCAATTGCTGTGGACACTCAAGAATTTTTTTAAACCGTATTTCTATGGACTTAACGGAGGGATGGATGCTTTGCCCAGAGCCCTCGCTAAGTGTTTAAACGTTAAGCTGGAACATAAAGTGCTGAATGTCACCGATTATGGCGACTACACCGAAGTTACTTACATTGACAATAAAGGTGTAGAGCATGCTGAGCGTTTTGATCGATGTGTAATAGCAACTACTACTGATCAAGCGTTACGGATGTTTCCGCAGATGAGTCCTGTGCAGAAAACGTTTTATGAGCAGACCGAATATATCAGCAGTGTGAATACACATCTGTGTCTTTCCGAACGGCCTGCCAATCCAGCGACGTATATTATGGTTTCTCCGAAGGAGAATCCCGACCTTTGCGGTGTCATTGTGGATCATCTCAAGGCCGCTAATCGGGCACCAGATCACAAAGGGCAGATTACCGTTTTTTGCCGTACCGAGTGGGGTCAGAAAAACATGGAGAGCCCTGATCAAAAAATTATCGAACAGGTATTGGGATTTCTCAAACCCTACTATGGGGATTTGTCTTTGACTTTAGAGGACTATGCTATTGGTCGCTGGCCTATGGTGGTGCCGAAAATGCCCCAAGGGCGCTTCAAGCAGATTGTACAATATCAAAAATCTATCGATCCTCGGGCGCGGGTACAGTTTGCTGGTGATCTGGAGCCCATCGGTGGCGTTAATGCAGCTCTCGTTAGTGGCCAGAAAGCCGCAAAACGGATAATTGAAAAGGCGTAAGCAAACAATGACCATGAAGCAAAAACAGGCGCAAACCACGATCCCCTCGATGGCACTAAAGTTTGATAGGCCGGTTGTGGCCTGGGCCATGCTGGGGGCATTACTTTTTGTGTTCGAATGGTTTGTGCTGGGTAGCTGGGTTTTTGGCTCGAACTTTGTGCCCACTGATCCTGGCCTGGATGAGATTACCCGCTTGCAAGAGGTTTATTTTCTTGTGCTGCAAATCGCCGTGCCTCTGGTGTGTTTTATTTGCCTGTATGTCTGGGTGCTGGTTCCTTGGCGACGCGATGGGCATTTAAACTCGGATGCGCTGCTTGCTTTGGCTGCTGCTATGATATTTTTTTGGGATATGTGTATGAACTACACATCGGTACAGTTGCTGTACAATTCTAACATGATTAATTTTGGGGCTTGGGCTAACGATGCTTGGCCAAGTTGGACCAGTCCTAACGCGCATCTTTTGCCAGAACCGATTTTTGTTACCATTCCGGGCTATACCTGCATGGTATTCGGGCAGGTAGTTTTTATTTGTTGGTTGCTTCGCCAATGGGTAGCCAGAAGGCCAAACACATCGACACTGGAAGTCATTGGTCTGATTGTTTTTGGACTTTTTGTTATCGACTCGAGCATTGAGGTCTTATTGATTCGCACCGGTGTTTATGCCTATCCCGGTGGTATTCGAGAGTTGACCCTCTTCGCTGGAGAAACCTATCAGTTTCCTCTGACCGAAGGGTTTCTTTTCGGTGGCCTGGGTTTGGGGGCTATGGCTGTGCTGAAATTTTTTAAAGATGATCGGGGCCAAACCTTTGTGGAAAAGGGAAGCGAACGATTAAAGCTTAGCCCTATTAAAAAGCAATGGGTGAGATTCTTCGCTATATTCGGCTTTTGTCACGGTGTGTTTTTGGTGCTGTATATGGTGCCCAATCAGTGGCTGGCGACACACTCTGATCCTTTTCCTGAAAACTATCCCTCTTATATGTTGAATGGTATGTGTGTATCCGGTGTTGACGAGCAGCAATGTCCAGGCCCAGGTGTAGCTATGCCGCGACCAATGGAGAATCCTTTATGAATCCTTATGTAAACTATCCTACACCTCCGTATGACGCGTTAATGCCTCATGATGCGCAGCTCTGGGTTACGATAATTTTTGGTGTAAGTGCTACGGTTTTTTGGTTGTACGCGTTGTATTTGTGGGCCAAAGAAAAAGACATCACTCCAATATTGATTATGTGTGGTGGTGCGCTATGCGTATTCGCTGAACCTATTGTCGATGTGATGGGGAGTTGTTGGTTTCCCGTAGTCGGTCAATGGACCTGGATAGAGACATTTGGGCGTAAAGTGCCGGTGATGATTGGTTTCGCCTATATGGTTTATTATGGCGGTATTACATTGATCACTGTACGTCAGTTTGAGCAGGGCAGATCTGTAGGCCAGGTATGGTGTTGGTATTTGATAGCAGTTGCCATCGAGGCGGCTCTTGAGCCCATTCCAATCCAGTTAGGCCTTTGGGTTTATTATGGTAACCAACCATTTCAAGTGTTTGATTTTCCTCTTTGGTGGCCGCCAGTCAATGCCGTTGGAGCATTCGCCGCAGCGTTGTTAATTTACAAACTCAAACCTATGCTAAAGGGTTTTTCGTTACTCCTATTAGTGCCTTTGGTGCCCTCCGGAGATCTTCTCGGTAACGCAGCCACGGCGTGGCCGATATGGAATGCTATCCACACCTCACAGGGTTACCTTGTGACCAGTATTGCCGGCGTGCTGACATTGGTTTTATGTGCTGTTGCTGTCCAGGTTATTGCAAGGTTGGTAGCTAAAGATTCTCAGTTGGCATCAACGACCAGCTCGCCACTTACTACAAGATCGAGCGGGGCATCTTAATATGGAGCACTCTAATATAAAAACCGCTGCAAGTCGTGGATTAACACAAGTACGAACTTCTGACAGTTCAATAGCCAAATTATGGATGATGATCGGACTAGGCTGGTTTTTGTTGGCTGTTTATGTTTGGGGCTCCTGGATTGTAGGTCCGGACTTCAAAGAAAATAGCATAGGGCGTGAACTTGCGTCTGACAGTTATGTGCTTTGGATTCGCTGCGTAGAAATCGGTTCAATTCTGTTGGCTTTGTTTCAAATATGGCATTTTATTATCCGGCCCAAAATTAAATCCGGTTGCATGTCCTTTGACGGCCTGTTTTTTATCGCCTGCTGGTCATTGTATCTACAGGAGCCTTGGCTGAACTACAACGGACACCAATTTTTATACACCACGGTATCCTATAACATGGGTTCTTGGGTGAATTATGTTCCTGGATGGAATAGTCCCAATGGTGAATTAATACCTGTAGGCAGTATTATTTGGTTCACCGCTTACCTAAATCTTGTAGGCTTGTGGGCTTACGCCGGCGGCTGCTTTATGCGCTGGGTAAAAAGAATGAAGCCAGATATTTCGACTATCGGTTTATTGTTAGTCACTTTCACGGCGTTTATACCTTTCGATCTCGTGCTTGAGCAAATTATTCTACGCGGTGAGCTGTTTAATTATGCCAGTACTGTACCCGAGCTGACGTTGTGGGCCGGGGAAATTTATCAGTTTCCTATATATGAGGCTGTCAGCTGGTGCGCCTGTCTAACCGCTTGGTCTGCTGTTTACTATTTCCGCAATGATAAAGGCGAAACCTTTGCTGAAAGGGGGTTAGATAAATTAAAGTTTCCAACGGCAGGTCTAAAGACCTTTGCGCGTTTATTGATAATTATGGGTTTTTGTCACACCTCATTTTTATTCTTGTACAATATTCCTTACTTTTATTGGAGTACCAAAGGAGGGGCGTTTCCGCCTTATAAAGAATACCGCACGGCTGGTATGTGTGGGCCTAAAACTAATTATGATTGTCCAGCATTGGATATTCCGCTGCCCAAGAAGGATAGCTATACCAATCGTGTAGTGCCGCCAGAGTCCCTGACTCTACCCGTAAAGCCCTAGCAGCTTGTCGAAAAACTCATCACCGTGTTTCTTTCCCCATTTTCGCTTAGTGTCAATAAACGCTTCTTTGTATTGGTAACCCTTGAGGTGCGTGTAGTCGTCGTTGTTGCCGCCATACATCTCGACAAACATCTTTAGTAAGCGCCCTTAAATAAACCCCTGTCTAGAAAACTCTGGGAAGTCCACTTTGACCATTCACACTTCTGATTGGCACATCGATCAGGTTTCCAAAAAACAGCGAGCTGTATTTATGATATATGTTATAGGCAACATTGCTATCCTCAGATGTCATTAAACTATAGCCGAGAATACCCAGATCCCCGATGGCAAGGCTTTTGCCAAGATCGAAGGCCAAAGTGGGTGAAGCGTATAACTGCCTGATATTTTCAACAATTCGGATATAACTAGTGATGTCAACAAGAAAGCTGGAGTCTGAAAGGTTTGCTGTTGAAAGATTAATACCGTTTAAGACCAAAGAGGAGCCGCCCCCCTTTTCCTTCATGAACCTGATATAAAAATTAATCTTGGAACATCGGATTTTCAGTAACATAAATCCTAGGCCTCTGCGTAAAAGACGCTCACATACCGTTTTATCCAGCTTCTGAATCTTCGCGCCCCGAGGTAGGGGACTTCCGCTGGACCAGATTTCGGGGGCAATGTCCTATTCTACTTTCAAGCTAAAGAACTAATTACCTTCAACGAACCTTAGCCTCCGATTTAAGCCGAAGCGGCTAAGGCACACTCGGCAGCTAATTTACCAGGTTGACCGCAAACACCACCGGAGGGATGTGAGCCAGCGCTGGCCAGATATAGCCCATCTACCGGGGTCTTATAACCACCCAGTTCGGGCGCCGGCCTGTTCATCCCCATTCGCGAGGGAATCATATCGACATGAAAATAGGCCGCATTGGGCGCAGAGAATTGATCAATGAAATCTTGCGGGCAGGTTTCCACACGACCGATTTCGCTGTCCAAGCCGGCGATAAAAGGCTGCACTGAGGCCATGATCTGTTCACTGTAAGTCTGCTTGTTTTCAGCCCAACCGCCAATCGGGTTGAGTGGCACATTAGCGTAGATATACAGCACATCACCGTCTGGAGGAGCGATACTGGCGTCAGGGCCCGACAATATGGAAAAGTACATGGGGGGAAGGAAATCCACTTGTTCACCACGCTTGCAGGCATCGTGCTGCACCATATGTTGCTCTATAGTGCCCGTCATAAAGGTTGTTTTACGCAAATCGACACCATCACGCTGATCGCGCCGAGCCTGGGCTTTAGGATAGCCAAGTTTACCCGCAGCTATATCGATTTTAAATGGCGCAACGTCGACGGAGTTTGCAGGAATAAAACCGACCCGCTGTTTCATATTGGCATCGAGTACATCGTCGGCCAGCAAATCACCCAGCACCACTTGTGGCGCACAATTGGCCAGAACACCACAGTTAGCATACAACTCCTCGCCACTTTCCAGACGAACGCCTTTGGCTTGATTATCTTCAACAATTACTTGCGACACTTTGCTATTAAGTCGAATTTCGCCACCCTGTTGTTTTAGATAGCCAGCAAAAGCACCAACCAATCCTGTCATCCCGCCCTTGGGTCGAAAAATCCCAGAGCGGTGCACATTACCAAAGCCGGATAAGTACACGCCGCCACCTGCAACGGTAGCGGGAGCAAACATGCAACTCCAATAGGCCCACAAACCACGCATAGCCTCACTTTCAAATGTCTCTGCGATCATTTCGAATGCGCTAACGGAAAGCATACGGGCCAAGGTCTTTTTCATCTGTTTGTCTGTGACGGCTTTAAGCACCATACCGGCAACGTTCATTCGACCCAGAGCTGCAGGATGTCTGGTACCGAGTTTATCCAGAGCGCCCATTAAAAAATCGATAGAACTGCGAACGTCGCGGTAGGTCTGTGCATCTTTGGGCGAGTGGTAGCTAATCTCCTCTACGGTGCGATCAAAGTCAGAAAACAACAACAAACTTTCGCCCTCTTCGTTCATCCAACCGTAAGGGTGCTCCAGAGGAATTGGGTCGTATCCATGCTGGTACAAATTAAAGTCACGAGCAATCGAACTGGACGCCATTAAGGCATCGTCCATCGCCCCCAAACTCAGTAAATGTTTGGGCGCTTCCGGTAAATAATTATGGCTAGCAGACAGCCCGCCAATAATTGAACGCTGATCTACTACTAATACAGATTTTCCGGCTTTAGCAAGAGTGCTGGCAGCACACAGACCGTTGTGCCCTGCCCCAATCACAATGTAATCCCAAGATTTTTTCATGTTTAATCTCTCTGGCCAGCATCAATTCACTAGGTAAAATGACCGGTGTACTGCTATAGGTGATAACTTATAGATAAAGGGTTAACGAACAAACCTGACTAAAACAACGGTTATCATCACCTTTATATTTATAGACCACCTGCCGGTGTCTAGATACAAAGGTGATGTGAAGTTGGTATCAGTCACGGAATTTAGGCAGGAAGCCACTAGTGCGTTTAATTAGATCGGCGTACTCAGGACGCCCACCCATATGTCGGTCCTGGAAGGCCGAACCCAACACCTTGGTCAGCATCAGGGTATTCAAGAGCGGTCCAGCGATGGTCCACCACAAGTCGGTGCTGCCGGCAATGGCCGTCAAGTAAATGCCCCACCAGACCAAGACATTACCAAAGTAATTGGGGTGCCGACTAAGCCTCCATACACCAAATTCCGTGTAGCGACCCTTGTTAGCCGGATCTTGCTTGAAGGCTTGTAGTTGTCCGTCAGCGAGCCACTCATAGTAAGTACCGACACCGAATAGAAGTATGCCTAGAGCACCTAACCAGTTGAGTCCAGCTGAGCCATCAGACATATACATTACACCCCAGTATGCGGGCAAACCAATCACCATAATTACAAGCGTCTGAGGTTGCATTACGGCAAAAAAGCTCTTCCACCAATAGCCAGATTTGAGGAGAGGATTGGTAACAAACCCATCGTAGCGAGCGTCGCCAGCTCCGATTTTCCGATAACCGAACCAGCGTTTTAAAAGGTAGTAGCCGAGACGGAATCCGTGTAATGACGCCATCAACAGCAGGATGCCCGAATATAAAGAGTTGGAATCGGTCATTAAGAAACACGCGATAGTTACTACCGCATACAGGGAACCGTAGAACCCATCGATAAGCGAATGATTGCGTTGAAAATTACCAATCACCCATAATACGGTTACAAAGCTAAACACTCCTGCAAAGCAAAGCCAATAAATGCCTTTATAGATGGAAAGGTCTAGGCCCAATTCAGTCATCACTTACGTCTCCTGCTGTGTAATTAGCTCGCAAACGGCAAGCATTAGTATGCACATGCTAATATTAGTATGCACGCTTGTCAAATATCTTATCGTCCCCTGATAAACCAAATACCCCACAGACGCCTGCAGCAGGCTAGGAATACATACTCACAGCAAATTAGCCGTGATAAAATACTGCAACTGAGGAAAGCCAAAAGCATTAATCAAACGGATATTTGGATCTACATATATTCAGAAAACCTCTCACGATAAGCTTTGAAGTCGTCCGCAATTTGTTGCTCTGTTATGCCAATATCCTCTGCAGAATATTTGTGCGCACCGTGTTTATCTTTACTGTTATTTTTCTCCCAGGCCAGCATGGAATTTTCCGATGCTATTGAAGGTATACATTTGATAGTATCTCTATGGGTGGCAACAAATTTTGGTCTATTGAATATTTCCATCGAGCGCCATTCATACCCAAAATGTAATGGGGTTTTGAGTAACCAGAGTTTATCGGCGTCGACTTTATTTTACCATTGCAAATATTGAAGCTGCTTCCGCAGGTATTCATACGTAGAGGAGAAATCAACCTAACTTAACCAATCAACACAGCTTGGTGAATTAAATCGACCTTGTATCATCGGATGACGGAAGGTAATTCCCCCAGAAACATATCCCCTTCAGGCTCATCGGTAAACAGTGGATGCCCGGTAATATCAGTAATACTAAAATGATACAGCGAATTAATCTCTGTACAGGGGCCCGCTGCGAGTATGCGAGACCTATCCCATATACCTGAACCCGTAAACGTCTCGCCATTCTTTTTAACCATGACATCAAGTTCTGCGGCAAGTTGCCAACAGATAATAAGACTCCGCGCCATAACAAATCACATTCAAACCTGCATTCAATAAGCGAGTGTGGTCCTGATGATTGACGGACAACATATTTGTCGCCGCCACAATAGGTCAACCCTTTGCCACAGCAAAACAGGTAATATATTGGCTATACTGACCCGCGCCGTAAATAACGAGACGTGCCTTACTGTCGTGATTCATGATTATTTTTCTATCTAACATTTCTCCGTGGCTTCAATTACCAGGGGTTATTGTTGGGTCGTGGCATAGAAATGCCTGGCCCTGGACATTCGTCTCGATTGTCACCGTACTTGCACAAATCATTGATCATGTACGAGGGATAGCCTTCTGGGAAGGGGTCACCGTGAGTACCCAACCATTGGTTCGGTATCATGAATATCAGGGTGAAGGTAAAATGTACGAAGCCAAAAAGCGCTAAAAATTTTAGCCACTGTTTACCTGCTGCACGTATTTTTATCTTATCGCTACCTTTCTCGACGAATGTTTGGCCTTTGTCATCAACAAAAAATCTTAGGATAGCCACCAACGAAATCGCACCACCAAAAGTCAATGCTTCTGTCAGTGGAAACTGATAGGTTTGCCCGGCAAACAATGTCACTTCCCGAATGCCAGCCGGATAGGCATAGATACCTGTTCTCAACAACAGAATTTCAATCACAGAATCCATCATTATCACTCCAAGAACCAACAGCGCGACCATTGCGGTTGTGCCCAGATTCGGGAAGCGGGCCTTGACTTTTTTCATAATCCAGCAGGGAAAAGCAGCCATAAAAAAAACAAAACAAAGATAGCCTGGCACCGTGACCAATAAAGGTTCAGGTAAAAGATTTCCATTAGGGCTGGTCCAACTCGGCCAGCTGCCCAACGTCCACGCGCCCATATTTACCGCATAAGAGTTATACAGTACGGTCGTTACGGTGTAGTTCATGCTTGGATCGAAGAAAACCAGCGTCCAGCAGCAAATAGCCAGCATGCCATCCGTACTAAGACGCCCTTCCCTAATCCATGGCCTTAAAATCCAGAACCATAAACCCAAAAAAGCTAACCCTGAAGCCAATAGCTGAACCCCATAGAGGTACCACAGATTCATTTTCGGAATAACATCTATACCCGTGTCTGTTGGCACAAAATTGTCGCTGAAAATCCATGAGCACCAGATATATAGCTCGACAATAAAAAAAATAACCCCGATACATGACCAAATAATAATTGGCGATGTTTTACCGGATGAGAACGATTTTGACTGTGTTGAATACATTGAAAGTGATACCTTTTCTTGGGCCAAACTATATGAAGTTAGAATACCTTGATTGACAGCACCTGCTATTTAGCGAGATAGAACCCTGACTAATAGTATGCATAATAACCATAAATTACCAGCGCTATTCTCGTGTGACACTTACAACTCCAGGATATCCTATTCTTTATCTTAATCTTAATCTGGTCAGCGCTAAGTCAAGGGGCGCGCATTAAGAGCGAATACTCTGACATCGTTTTTTGGGGCTTGACGAGGACCGGTATATATCTTATCTGACGCTGCTCCTGCCTAGCGCGGTGCTTCATACTCAGGACGTTTTATCGGTATCCAGCCTTGGCTAGTATGCCGTCGACCCACCTTGTGGGCAGAAAACGGCCCAGTATCCGGAACGCCATCGACGTGGGACCAATCACATACACTGCTTTTGGCCGAGTCGCGGTAAGCGCTCCGAGGATATCCCGGCAAACCCGGGCTGGGGTCACGCCAATCCTGACTCCAGCTGTAATGGTATCCAGCTGGCCTTGATACATTTGTTCATAGAAGGGGTCACCATCGTCCTCGGGCTGCATCAGCGCCGTATTGGCGCCGGGGTGAAAGCTCAGAGGGCTGATTTCCTCAGATGAACACCCCCGAATATTAGCCAAACGTGCTTTGGTCGCCTCGAACAAGCCATGCGCCATGTAAGTGTCCTTTATCACCTCTGGAATAAGCAGTGATACTTCAATACCTGTATTCCTGAATGCGCGACGCAAACTCAAAGCCATCGCATTCATCGCCGCCTTACTGGTAACGTAGGGCAACACGAATGGTGGTGGAGTAAACGTAGTGGCTGAACTGATAAAGATAATGCGTCCACGACTCTTTTTCAGTTGCGACAAGCAGGCTTTAACCGCTGCATAATTACCGACGACATTGCACTCCAGGGTATCGCGCAATAATTCGGGGGAAATATATTCCACTGGCACGCCTTCCGGTGAAGCCGCGCCGTTCAGCACCAGTCCCCACAAGCTCAGACCACGTGCTTCGATATCGTCGACCACCGATTGACATTCCTCGTGGCGGCGCAGGTCGAGATCGACGCAGTGCAAATTGTCGAAGCCGCCCTCTTGAGCAATCGCCTCAACCGCTTCCCGCTCCCAAGCGTCAATGACACCTGCAAAAACCTGATAGCCCTGCCGCGCCAGCATAGCGCAGGCTTCACGTCCCACGCCGCCGCCGGCCCCCGTTAGAATAATCGCCTGCTGTATTGACATATTGGAACCCCTTTTTATTATTCACGCTGCATTAATTATTAGCGTATTAATAGTTTACTGGTGTCGGATGGTTTTCCGCGACGATTATTATACCCCCGATTCCAACCCGCACCAACGCCAGTAAAGGTTGGTGGTGGAAGAATTCGGTAATCGTCAGATTTTGCGAAGACATGCCATGCCTGGAAAGAGTTGATGTCGACATCATTGGTCGCTGTCTACCAACGACCGTGCATTGTTGGAACTGGCATTTTTCGACAAAGTTTTGTCCTTCTTATTGTCAATATTCAATACCGCACTACATTCAATACCGCACTACGCGCTAACATTACACCGCACTAATTGTTATTCTTTGGACTGCTGGCCCTGGGCGGATTTTCACAGTTTCATTGTTCACTGGGCGCTAGTCTAGATTGGATAAAGTGCGCTGACTTGTAGGTTTCGTTAGGATACTTTGTATATTTTTTTCGCCCTGTTAATAACAAGAGGACAACAGTGCCAAAATTTGTCAGTCCCGAAAGCTGGGTGTCATTTCGTTCGGGAAAGACCCTATCCCACATTACCACGCTGGAGCACACCGACATTTATGCTCAGTCCCGTGGCCACAGTGGCTGGGACTGCACTTAGAAGTGGGTAGCGCCGAGGACTGAAACGGCGACGACTTAATGGTCAACGGCCACTTTTTATGCATGAATAAGGCAACGGAGCCTCTACTTCTCGAGCATCGTGATGGAAGCCAGGCAAGTTGGTGCACTGAGGTGCACTGAGGTGCGTCAGCCAGGTGCGATGTGGATTCACCCCGAATTCAGCCCTTTTTCGCTTCGACAAAGCAGTCATTCTGAGTGGGCAACTACAATTATCGACGTGTTAGACGGGAAGTTTATGGATTCCTTGTTAGAGCGTCACTATCAACTCAAACCCGGTGACAATATTTGTGACCCCGTTCTGGAGTATCTGCTTAAGACCCTGATCGAACAACTATTGGACACAAACGCCCACGCGCAAATCACATAATCCCTTACCCGAAATTTTGTTATAGCACTGGAGTTACGCCAGGGACAGCGGGAGGCGGATGCGACACCAAAACACGACTGATTCAATCGCAGATTAATACACTTTATACGTGGATTCAGGACAATATAAATAGCGGTATTAAGATTGCACATATGGCTGAAGCCTTAGACTTACCAGCGGTGCATTTTTCCCGAGAATGCAAATGGGTCACAGGCAGAACGCCGTGGGAATGGGTTGTAGAACTGCGGCTGCAACGTGCGCTCCAATTACTCGAAAATGGCGAGACTGCCTGCGCAACAGCGATGCAATGTGGCTTCTTTGATTAAGCACATCTCTGTCGCCTGTTCAAACTGCGCTTTGGCGTCTCCCCTTCAGCCCACTCACGGGCTGCTACCGATTCAGCAAGGCAATAGACTATTTTAGTTTAGCGCGCCATCGACCAAATACGTCTTCCTGCAAAAATCCAGATTCCGCCTCACAAACATCAGGAATGGCATTGACACAAACAGCCGCAGTGGGTGCTGAATAAGAAGTAACATCCTCGTCATCCGTGTACAACAAGTCCATTTGCAATGAAGGTTTACCTTCTATTTCGACACGAACAAAATAAGGTGGAGCATCATCCTCTGGCACTGGTACAAGTAACCAATTATCAGGAAGACCGTCCGAACCCATATAGGTAATCCATTGGTGAGTTATAAACGGTTCACCATTACGGGTGCCGGTAAATTCATGCAAAGCTCCACGAATGGTGCCCGCTTTAATGGTGCCCATAGCAGTTTCCATATCCTGCTCAGCCAATACCAGTTCTTCACGAGGCACTATACCATCCAGTTGCACGCCCAGTAGTTCAGCCAACTTTGGAACCGCAGCAATCAGTAAGCGTCCGCCGTAATATTGTGCGCCTGGCGTAGTCATGTCTCTTTCTTCAGGTAGTTTTCCAAAGCCAACTTCCGACAGAAGATCAAAACTCGGATGCTTACTCACATCCTGACACTCAATCATACGAATATGCTTGACGTTTGTTACGCTGCCCGAAAGAAGTGCCGCTACACGGTCACAGGCAAAACCAGGATCAACGCCGCCGCCATAGATGGTTGTGTTACCCTTGCTACAAGCCGCCTCTAGCCGCGCCATTCGCTCAGGCCCTTCAATCATTCGCGAGAAATAAGAGGCCGTAGAAATTACATTTTTTCCTGACTCCAGCAACTGCACTACATCATCATCAAAAGGTAAAGCTCCATCGGCATTTACCGCGATGGCATTATGTATAACAATATCCGCATCAATATCATAAATTTCCTGCTTAGAGGACGTTGCTAATATGCCGGTTGCATCACGCCCACAAAGCTCTCCCGCGTCTTTGCCAGCTTTGCCAGGCCCTGAAACCCAAACACCCGCTAACTCAAGCTCAGGGTGGTCGATGATCTGTCTAAGACTACAGCTACCAACAGCACCTGTGCCCCATTGAATTACACGATAAGTCATAATTTTTCCTCTTTTTAATTTTTAAACATAGCCACCCAAAGTATTGTGGCGCCTGTAGAGGTGGAAGTAGCGGGCAGGTCTCGCTTATCGCCATCCGCAACTTACCTCAGTTCCTGAATTAGATCTGCCACTCCGTCCCTGTTAATTTTACGGACAAATCCCATAGGTTTTTGGACGCTTTATCATCCTGCGCCTGCGGTGCAATCGGACAGCCTCAAAACCAATACCACTATTGCCACCGGTAATGACATAGCTGTTACCAACTAATGACGGAACCCTGTGCGGCAACCAGCCTTTCGATCCAAAATTTTGTAAAGACCTATTCATCTATCTTCTCCGCATCTAGCCTGATATGACCACTGCACTCAACTACGCATCCGCTTGGGCAGCTTTGACCTGTCGCTTAATGTATGAGGTCATTAGATAGAAAGTCACGATGAAGTAGATAAAAAAGACAACTGCCGGGAGCCAAAATCCAATAATACCATTCCACGCAAACGGACCGCTGTCGAAGAAAAAGATTAACGTTACGGGTAACTCCAGCACAAACACCCACAAGCAGAAAAATCCTGACCAGCGAGGGAATATCTTATCCTCATTCTTATCTATAAAAGCTGCGACACCTTGCGCCAACACAATCGGAATAAATAAAGCCAGCGACCCAACAAACTGCAACCAAGCCGCGTCATTCATAAAATGCGTAATTGCACCAAGACGGTCAGGCCTAAAGGAAATTATTAACCACCAAATGGGGGGATAAAACGTAAAAACTGCGTTTCCAAAAGCACTTAAAACTGCCACATAGGTTAGCACTCCGGCGCCGCCTTCAATCCGCGCAATTTGAGACCCAAGCGCTCCACCAAAAGGCAACATAAACATGGCGCCAAACATAATGGACACCATACACAAGCGAATACGCATCGTGTTTTCCTGGAAAATACCTACAATGGTGGCCTCGTCAGCAGTAGGTGAATGCGGAGGAAACATCCCTCCGTTGAAAGCCCCCCAACCGATACCAAATAAAATACAGTAAATAAGAGCACTCCACGCCCCAAATAACTGTAATTTTGGCTGTCTTAACGTAACTGACTGCATTTAAATATCCCAATTGTTATAGCTTTAATTAGATAGTCTCGCTGCGCGCTTATCAGCACTGAATATTGCCAAGCCATGGACTCACGCCGATCGGTAGCCCACTGAGCTATTAGCAACAGCAACAGTTTTTGCCGCTACCTTAATGACTAGGGTGGAGTCTAGCGTATAGTAAGCACGCATGCTTGTATATCTTGTTAGGATATTTTGTATAAATTTTTCGTCCCGCTAACAAACAGGAACGGTACAGTGCCGAAATGTGTCAACGCCGAGAGCAAGGTGTCGTTCCAGTCACGAAAGACCAAAAAACCCATAACAACACTGCAGCGCATTGACCTCCATGCACAGTCGAGGGGCCCGAAATGGCTCGGTTTACACATAGAAACAGGTACTGCCGAAGGCTGGGACGGCAACGACCTGATGGTGAATGGTCATTTTTTAACTATGAACATGGCCGCAGAACCCCTGGCTCTGGAGCTTCGCGACAACAATCAATTAAACTGGAGTGAAGACATCCGTCAACCTGGGGCATTTTGGATTCACCCAGAAGGAAGTCCATTCTCACTGAGGCATCACGGCCACTCTAAGTGGGCCATTGCCATTATCGACGGAAAGTTTATGGATTCCGTACTGGGAGGCCATTATCAACTTATTCCAGGCACCAACATTACCAACCCCATTCTGGAGTACCTATTCAAGGCTCTAATCGAAAAGCTACAGGACAAAAACGCCCTCGCACCCATGACCCAGTCCCTCACCCGCAGCTTTGTGATGGCGCTGGGCTTGCGCCAAGGACGCCGGATAGCCGGTGCCGTACCTAAAACATTGCTGACCCAGTTTTAGGTTGACACACTGTACGCCTGGATTCAGGATAATATGGATAATATGGATAAT
>TARA_B110000211_G_scaffold86979_1_pt1 | contig 16697 bp, 15 predicted proteins | sample TARA_B110000211 | Tara Oceans TARA_B110000211 (sample SAMEA4397516) | marine metagenome | biome: Polar Biome; feature: [DCM] deep chlorophyll maximum layer (ENVO:01000326); material: water (ENVO:00002006), including particulate matter (ENVO:01000060) such as... | depth 30 m
CGTAGCTCAAATAACAACTACGAAGTGACTAGCCTCGGGCCCATTGTTATCCATGCATCTCAATTTGCTTTATCAGATGGCCTTGAGTCTCTAAGAAAAATTGCAGGTCTGCAATCCATAGACCTGACCGTGCCGGTTACCTTTGCTTTGAGACTGGTAAAGATCCAACCTATAAGCTGACGATTATAGGTCGATATCGAAATCGGCCCAAATTGGGCAATGATCTGAAGGCTTGTCCATAGACCTGATGTCGTAGTCGATGCCGGAATCCTTTGAGTATCCAAGCGCACCCCTTGACGCCATGATCAGGTCGATGCGCAGTCCTCTTTTAGGTTCCCGTTCGAACCCTCTGCTGCGGTAATCAAACCAGCTGAACAGGTCGTCGACATCTGGATAGTGATGTCGATAGACATCATGCAAACCCCACTGGTTCAGTTGCGCAATCCATTCACGTTCTTCCGGTAGAAAGCTTGTTTTACCGTCCCGAAGCCAGCGTTTAGCGTTGTCTGCGCCGATCCCGATGTCCTGGTCGACCGTTGCAACGTTCATATCCCCAATCACGAACAGTAGTTCGTCTGGGTCATGTGAGGCTAAAAGGTCTGTCTGCAGGTCCGCATAAAATTTTTCTTTCGCTGGAAACTTTTTCGCGTGCTTTCGATTTTCACCTTGAGGGAAATAGCCATTGATAACCGATAGGGCGCGTCCATCTTTCGTCGTGAACGAGGCCTTAATCAAGCGTTTCTGGCTGTCTTCATCGTCTGTAACAAAGCCTTTTCTGATGTCGGTTACTTCCGAGCGATAAAGCAGTGCCACTCCATAGTGGGTCTTCTGGCCATGAAAAGTGACGTCGTATCCAAGGTCGTTTATTTCCTCAACAGGAAAGTCTTGGTCGGTTACCTTGGTTTCCTGTAAGCCGATAATTGCTGGGTTATGTTTTTTGATGACGGCTTCGAGCTGATTGAGACGCACCCGAATGCTGTTCACGTTAAATGAAACGATTTTGATAGCGTTACCTGCTGGTTTCGTGAAGGTTGATGGTCGTGGCCCTGGCATCTTTCCTTGACGCTAGTTCAAACACCAGCCCTTCGGCGGCGATATAGGATCCGATCTTACTGTTCTTGGATTTAAAAAACTTTGCTGAGTCTATCGCGATCTCGTCTAGTTCTGAGTCGGTACGCGTTGGATCATGGTGGTACATCACTATGTTTTTAACCTGAGCATCAACGGCGAGTTGACGCACCTGAGATATCAGGGAATGTCCCCAGCCATGCTTGGCGGGCATATCTTCTTCTGTGTACTGGGCATCATGAATCAGCAGGTCTACCCCGTGGCAGAAGTCTACCCATTCTGCATAGGTTGTTTTTGGCTCAGTTGGTGGACCTAGTTCGTTATCGGTGATGTAAGCAATGGAGACTCCATCCTCTTCGATCCTGTAGGCGTCGCCACCCCCGGGATGATTCAGTTGCTTTCGAACAGTCTTAAACGATTGCGTAGCAAGGTATTTATCAACCTGATGCACCGTTGTGATCTTTGAGGGCAAATCCTCGGCGCGAACCGGAAATGCGGAACCATCCATTTGCTCAAGAATAGCGCTGAGCGCCGTTGGGGTGTCATCTACACCCTGGCAAACCCTGATCTCGCGATCTTGCTGATAGATCGGCGCAAAGAACGGATATCCCTGAATATGATCCCAATGACCGTGACTAAGAAGCAGCAGGAGGGGTTCATCGTGTTCCACCATCCTGACGCCGAGTTCACGAATACCAGTGCCTGCATCAAAGATGACGTTGTTGCCGCTATTCAGCCGCACATGAACACAGGAGGTGTTGCCACCATATTTTATGGTGCTGGGGCCTGGCGACGCGATGGACCCGCGGACCCCATAGAAGGTGACTAACATGCCTCCTGCTAGTTTCGTTTGCCTGTAATGAGGCCTCGAAACTTATCTAAAAGTGTCTCGTATTTATAGTCAGTGAATTCCCCCGCGTCGAAATACATACCGTGCTCTTCGCAGGCTTCGTACCAGATGTGGGATTGCTTGGGATCGGCAATCTTGTCCATTTTCTTGCCACATCGAGGACAGTCAACGTCCACGATTTTGTTGAATTCCTTTCCCACTTCAGGGTCGCCACTGTCCACGAACTCAGACATCCACTTGCCCTTTAATACCTCAGCTTCGCCAACGTCAAACCAAATCCCTTTGCAATTGGTGCAACGATCAACGGTCATATTACGACCGTAGGTGACTTCTTCCATGTTTGCTTGGCACTTCGGACATTCCATAACGGTACTACCTTATTTATCTATTATTCTATGGTCGATTCGCAGGACGGTAATCGTCCCCATTTGGCAAGAGTATACTGAAGGTCCATCGAAGATGCATGTTGATTGTGACCGTTGACACAAGGTGTTGCATAGAAATCAGCAGGATATCGTACGGTACTGAATAAGAGCCAAATGATGCAGCAATAGCGCCGAAAGGGGCGGCAGCTTTAGTGGCTTTGAAAGACTTTGAGAAAAGAGAACCTTTGATATGAGGTGATCTTTAATTTAAAAATTTCTGGATAAAAAAAGGGCGCCCTGCGGCGCCCTTGATTAGTTGCTTGTTGGATCTAAAACTTGAACTGCACCTCTGCACCGAAGTAACGAGGGCGGTTAGGCGTGCCAAATGACCAGAGGCCCGGCGCATAGGCAGGGGTTGAATCAGTCGCCGAGGTTGCCACGTTATTGGCGCCCACATCCAGGAAGGACATCAGATAAACTTCATCAGTCAGGTTCTTACCAAACACTGAGAACGTCCAGTTGTCTGTCTCGTAATTGATAGACGCGTCTACGATACCAAATGAATCTACTTTAGAAGGATTGAACCCAATATAGCCGCCCGGTGTGTGGTCGGCGTTAGCAGTAGCAGAGATGTAATAGTCGTCTTTCCAGGTATAACTCAAGTTCGCAATGACGAAGTTACCATTGCTCAATTGACGCTCCCAAAGGGCGGTAAGTCCTGCAGTCATCTCAGGTGCACGACGAAGTTCTATATTGCTTAAATCTACAACGCCCGTGGCACTGTCCGCAAGAAAGTCATCAAAAGACGCGTCAAGAAACCCTACATTACCGCGTACAGAAAAACCTTCAGTCAAATACCAGTTGAAGTCTATTTCGACGCCGTTGATTGTTGCACTCGAGGCATTTTCGATAATTGTCAACGTCGCCTGTCCATCGGTACCAGGCTTAACAATATCTTCTTGCTTGTCGTCGTAAGCAATAGTAAAAACTGAGACATTCAGCTGCAGAGTGTTCTCCAGCATCGTTAGTTTGGTTCCCAATTCCCACTGTTTTACAGATTCAGGCTCATAGGGACCAGTCGTTTCTATTGAAGTCGCTCGGCCATTGAAGCCACCCGACCGGAAGCCTTCAGAGTAGGTGATATAAGCCATTCCTCGTTCAAGCTCATACTGCGCGCTGACTCGTGGCGTGAATTTGCTCCAGGTTTCCGAGCCATCAAAAGACGAGTCGTAAACATCAGCGGCCCATGAGGGACAGTCTTTACCCCATTGGGCGGTCGCAGTTTTCGGAAAACCTTCTTCGTCAATATAGTCGACGTCAGACCCGTCGAACGAGTAACCGGCAACCGTCATGCATAGGCTTTTCTTTTCTTCGATATACCGACCGCCAAAACTCAGGGACAATTTGTCACTCACGTCCCAGTCAACTTGGCCGAAGTACGCTGTGCTTTCTACCTCTTGACTGTAAAGCGGTGAGGCAGTGAAACTCTGTGGGCCAAAAATATCCTGCAGAATCGCCGTATTTTGCTGCAGCGTATAACCGCCGTCCCATAAGAAGAGCCCCACAGTTGAACGAACGGTGTCATTCCAATCTGATTCGATTCGGATCTCAAGACTTTCCTGGTCTTCCTGCTGAGGCCTTGATGTTCTGAATAGGTCGAAGCTGATTCCGTCAAATTCGTTCAGTGCCCTCTCATCGACTTCTCGGTTGCCATAAACCACTGCCAGCTTGTGGTCTTCATTAATTTGCCAATTAGCCTGGATCGTGACCGCTTCGGTGTTCAACTCGGAATACTGCTCTTCACGTGTATAGGTCGTGAACAGGTCGTTACCATCACTCGACGCGGCACACTGGTTCGGGGGTGTAAAGCCGCCGAAGGTTTCATTGGAGGTCGTCAGGCAAGTCACTGGGCGAGTGGCTGTATCGTCGCTGATATCATCGTAGATGATGCGTAGGTCAAAATTGTCTGTGGGGGCCCACAAACCGTCAATCGTGTACATGAAGAGGTCGTTGTCTCCCAGTGTTTCACCTCGAGTTGGGTTTCGTATGTAACCGCCACCTTCGCTGTTAACAGCCGATAGTTTCAGAGAAATCCCGGCGAATTCAGGGAAGTTTATGCGTGCTTTGAAGTCTTCCTGATCATTTTCGGCGAACGTCGCAACAACCTTGCCACCCATTTCCCCCGTTGGCTTGGAACGTATCACGTGCAGTAGGCCACCAATAGTGTTTCGTCCGAAGAGCGTGCCCTGTGGACCCCGCAGCACTTCTACACGCTCGGCATCCCAGATGTTGAGCAGTGCTCCAGTGGTAGACGCCAGATAAACGCCGTCCTGGTAGATCGCCACTGCAGGGTCAAAGCTCTTCTCTACTTCAGCGGTTTGCATACCCCGCAGCGAGACGCCTACCGTGCCATTACCCAAAATCGGATTAATGATCAGGTTAGGTGACATGCCAGTGATCTCGTCAATCGTACGTGAGAATGTTTTCTCTATTGCGCTAGCATCAAGTGCTGACATCGAAATGGCAACGTCCTGTATATTTTCTTCGCGGTGCTGTGCTGTGACCACAACTTCTTCTATTTCAGAGGAAATGGTGCGTTGAGCATAGACGTTCGGGACGAACGCAAATGCAAGCGCTAGGGCCATCGGCCCTATAGTTTTAAGGGAAGCTTGTCTGATCATTTATTTACCTGATTTAATGAAGTTAATAGAGTAGGGCCCGCTAACGGACGAGAAAATACCGATTAAGCTGTGACTTGTAAACCCCATTATAGACCGCTTGGATTAAACAGCACATGGACGTTTACACCTATTTTTCACCTCATAGCATTGAAGCTTTAAAGCTTTGAAGCATTGGCGACGAAATGACGCGCAGCCATTCATGGCGAAACGCTCACCGGTGTTGGTCCTGACTTATAAGGCCGGGTCAAAATAAGCAGGGGGGTGAGACCAATACAGTGGTTGGACGTGGCGTAAGCCGTGTTTTTCGGCAGTGTCCTTAAGGATGGGCTAGAGGGCAGTTTTACAAGAGAAGCCTTTACCGAAGTCTTGTTTTAAGTACAAAAATGCGGCTACCTGGTGATTTCGATAGTCGCGGCCTGCTTGAGGCTAATGATCTTTTCTTCCACAGCAAGATCAGCTTTATCTTTTAAGATATAGGCTGCGATTCGCTCTTTCACGTCGGACTCTGATTGATCAACCGCAGGTTTTTTATCGATCATTTTAACGATGTGTAAACCGAAACTACTTTGAAAAACATCTGATACTTCACCTGGGGCCAGATCGAATGCAACATCTTCATAGGTTGCGACCAGACCACCGCGTTCAAAATAGCCAAGGTCGCCGCCTTTAAAGGCGCTGCTATCCTCGGATTTCTGCTTTGCTAGCGCTTCGAAGTCTGCGCCTGAGTCAAGTTCCTGCTTTATCGCCGTCATCTTTGCCGTGGCCTGTCGCATGTCTGCCTTAGTACCCTTTGGGTCGACCTTGATCAGTATATGACGGGTCCGGACCTGTTCAGGATGTTTGAAACGAGATTCATTTTGCAGGTAAAACTCATGTATCTCTGCGTCTGATACCGTAATCGTGCTGATTACCTTTAGTTGCAACCATTTTTTTGCGGATATTTGCTGCTTTAAATTCTCCTGAAACGATTCTTCATTAAACCCGCTTTTCGTTAACCTTGAGGTGAATTGCTCTGAGGTCTGGAATTGGGCGCGATATTCGTCAAATGCAATTTTCACCTCGCTATCCGGTGCAATAACGCTGTCTTTTTGGGCAGCATCCCAGAGTAATTGCTGGCCGATTAAGACGTCCAACACGTTTGCACGAATCTCTTTGTATCGGACAGGGTCACTGAGTTCAGCTTCGTTCCCACCCTGTGTTTGCCTATAGTAATTAATGGACGCTTGTAATTTTGCCTCGGAAATATCCTTGCCCTGAACAGTTGCAGCAACGCCTAACGAAGCCGCGAAAGTGTTTTGACCAAAGGTCATCGTTATGACTAGCAAACAGCTAACTATATTTCTCAGTTTCATCGTTTTTCCTGTATCGTATCGCGCCATTGTAAACAGCAGTTCCGCAAGATTACACCAATATCCTTTTTCGAAAAAAACCGGTGTACGATGAAATGCACAGGGCAGGGCGCTTTGTGGTTAAAACAGTCGACACACAGTCAAATGGAGTGATAGCAGATGAACGAAATTGGTAAGGCACTAGTAGCACAATATTATCAGGCGTTGGCGGATCTAGACGTTGAGGCGTTCTTATCCCTTCATCAAGACGATGTTGTTTACAATGTGAATGGCAGTACTCCCGTTTCGGGTCGGTTTGAGGGTAAGGAATTTCTGCAGAACGTGGTGGCGCCGGAGGTGTTCGGCCGACTGCAGATGGATACCTTTCGCTTCGCCAGCAAATGGAAAATCATGTGCGCCGATGAGCAACGCGTGGTGGCTTTTATGGAGGCAGACGGTCTAGCAGCGAACGGTGAGCGCTACAATCAGCGCTATTGCCAAACATTCGGTTTCAGGGACGGCAAGATCGCGGAGGTGTTTGAGTTTTTTGACTCAACTTTGGCACAGACCGCTCTCTGGAATAATAGGTTGGCTAAACCGGAAATTCCGCCCGAACAGAAATTTGAGTTTTAGGGTACACCACACATGTTTGCGCCAACAAAGTTGGCTTCCGACTTGACCGAGGATAGTCTAATTTTTTGCTGATAACCTGGGTTGATCTGCTCGAATAACGCCTATAAAACAGTCATCTACCAAACGCCGTGGGATTGACTCTCCATTGGAATATTTGGCATGTGAAAATAACCCGTCAACCGATTATTGAGAATACTTTTCCCTTTGGAGAAAAAGATCTTCGGTAGGATCGGTGATGTTTTTCTAAAAGGAAAGCGCTGATAGCTGCGGTCTGAGAAAGCGCGTTGTTTCACACCAAAAAGATTCGAATGTTAGCGACAGAAAAGGTACTACTAATCGATCAGTTTTGCATCTTTGAGTTGATAAATAACACCGGTTTCGCTGTTTTCAACCAGTACCAACTCTCCACGTAACGTAAGGGGAGACCAACTGGCCTCAATGCCGTCTTCCGAGAAAACTTCTACAACTCCGGCAACCCCTCCTGGAACATGGAAAAAACAGCTGGGGGGATTGGATACAAGCAAAAAATTACGCTGCTTAGTATCCGCATCCAAAGGCAGCATAAAACCAGCTATGTCGACAGTCTGTCCCGATAGCTTCATGACATTTGAGGTGAACGTTACACTGACCTTGTCTTCTTGGTAATCAAGGCTCGCGCCCATCAAGTCATTCCAGCTAAGCCCAGATTCTAGTTGCGGAAGGGAAGGGAAATTTTGAAAATCTAGGCTGATAATGTTGAAAAAAAGCTTTGCGGAATTGTGCCCGTAGCTAACGGTTAATTGATCAAGCCCTTTCACTCCGGCGACGATGCTGAATTCTATAATACCGTTTTCGTCTGTCCCTTCAGATGGTGCTGTTGAGCTGGATTCCATTAGCTCAGAGGTCCCTTGAATCAAAAGAGTCGGTTTCACGCCAAGCACCGGGGTATCCTTATTTTTTGTGATTGAAATCGCTAAATTGGAATTTGATCCCTCGTAAATATCTGTAACCATGCGACCTTGTGCATCCACGTAAGTCCCTGAATTAACCTGGATTTCTAAGTTATACAAGGAAGATTCAATAGCCACTATCGGTTGGTCTAAGATTTCATCGGCTTCAGCCTGAATCGCGAATGGCCAGAGCAAAACAAGAAAGGTAAATAGATTTGATTTCATAGTGGCTTTTAATTCGAAGATAAAGTTTTAGCAACATCGGTGGAGAATGCTTGCTTGGCGGGGATAATAGCGGTGATCAATCCTGCGATAAACAGTCCTGCGACAAGTGCGAACTCCGAAGGCGCCCAAACGAATCCAGTTAGAGGCGCGTTCTGACTATCTCCTAGAGATTGACCGATTAGCTCTAGGCCACCATGAGCGAAAATCAGACCCGAAAAAACCCCAGCTACAGTCAAAAATAAGCCCTCGAAGAGTAAAAGCGAGAATAGTTGCCAACGTGTGGCTCCAAGGCAACGAAGCACTGCAAGGTCATAACGCCGAGCTTTTAGAGATGAATACAAGGCAGCAAAGATGGATAAAGCAGCACTAGTGAGCAGTATGCCAGTGAAAGCCTGAAGCCAACCGATACCAACGCCAACAATTTGTAATAACCTTGTGATCTCGAATGCCGGGGAGGCCGCTTGCAGGGCGGATTCAGCATTGACATCCTTTGGCAGGCTTAGGGCTGCTAAGGGCGAGGCGTACTTAATAAGCAATACCGTTATTTCTTGCCTACTGTCTTCTGCCGTTTCAAAGTAATAATCCTCTCCATCTTGCCCGTGTTCGTCGTCATGCCCGTGTTCATCATGCCCGTGTTCGTTCTGATGTGCCCCTTCGCCATCACCAGGCGCTGTTGTTGCGTTAGATTTCCCATGCAGTTTCCAAACACTCTCCATCGAGGTGATTAATAACCGATCAAGTATTGTTTTGGTTGGCTGCAGTATACCAACGACTATATAAGAATCGTCGTCATGGGAATGGCCACCATCATCCAACCCATGAACTCCAGAAAATTTGGAACCAATTTTTAGACCAGTTTTCGAAGCGACGTGAGAACCCACGACAATTTCTAAGGGCTTGCTCCACAGTTCACCTGCGGCTAGTTTTCCTTTATAAATCGTAAGATATTCATGAGTGGAGCCTACGATTCTAAAACCTTTAAAACTATCTCCTAGAGCCAGAGGCGTTGCCGAATGTACCAAAGGGTGCTCTACCCACGGTTTCGTGTCTGCTAGGGCGATATTTCCCGGTGGCACGTCGGCATGATATACGCCCGCCAAAATCAACTGCAGTGGGCTGCCTTTCGCGCCAATCACCAAATCGATGTCAGCGGAATCACGTGTCAAGGTCTCGGTTAACTGGTTAGTGGCAATCAACAATATCGCGATACTAGCCGTTCCCAAGGCAAGCAGTAAAATATTTACCGCGGTGGACAGCGGTGACATGACCAGATTGGCTAAACTAAGTCGAATCATGCTCACGAACAATCACTAAGGCTTAGGACACTATCCATAGAATCTCTAACTCGCTTATCGTGAGTTACTATTAACAGAGCGAAGCCAACACTTTCGGATAGCTCGTTTAGTAACCGGATGGCCTCCTGAGCATTGCCATCATCCAAGGCGGATGTAGGCTCATCGCCAATGACGAGAGCTGGTTTATGGATGACAGCTCTCGCGATAGCCGCTCGCTGTGCCTGTCCCTGACTCAAATGGTGCGGGAACTTGTTAACACATTCTTCAAGATCTAAACGCTTAAGCAGGTCCATCGCACTTCTCCTATCGACCTTTGTTTGAGCTAATTTCTGCGCGAGTAATAAGTTGTCTAAGATGCTAATCGAAGGTAAGAGATGTAACCGTTGGAAAACAATACCAATAGACCGTCCGCGCAATCGGTCAATCTTCCATTCCTCAAGCTTGGTAATATCCTGATTTTTAATTCTAATGGTTCCTTTTTGCGGTTTAAGTAGTCCAGCGACAAGGTGAATAAATGTCGACTTGCCGCATCCCGAAGGACCCATAATGGCGATTCGTTCGCGAGCGCGGACTTGAAACTCATTTATATTAATTAACGGTTTTTCATTAAAACTAAATTCTAATTTGTTCAGAAAAAGCACGTCAGTGGCTTTAGTCGGCATTTTTTCTCTCTATTGAAAATGTTATGTTGTAACATTACTATGTTCTTCCTAAATTATCTAACTTGAGACAAGAAATGAGTATTAAAATTTCGAATATTTTTATCCTAACGGTGTTTGCGGTTTGCTCTGCTAAAACGCTCGCTGATGATGTAAAAACACATGAAGAGGGCCACGTGCACACTCTAGAGGAGGTTGTCGTTACCGCTCCTTTCTCAAAATCTCTTGCCGAAACAAGCCAACCAATCACCGTATTAGCGGGAGAAGGTCTTGTAGAAAAGATCGCTAATAGTTTAGGTGCGACGCTTGCCGGCGAAATAGGAATCAACAGTGCTTCCTACGGACCCGCTGTTGGCCACCCTATTATTCGCGGTCACACCGGAAATCGAGTCGGAATATTGCAAAATGGCGTCGGAACCACGGATGTAGCCAACCAAAGCCCGGACCACGCAGAATCTATCGAGCTTAGTTTTGCCAAGCGAGTAGAAATTGTTAGAGGGCCAGCAAGCTTGCTCTATGGCAGTGGCGCTGTTGGCGGAGTCGTGAATGTAATCGACGGCAGAATTCCTGAAACTGTTCCGGAAACCCTTATAGGGTTCGTCGAGCAAACCTACGATACTAATAACTCTAATAACCGTTCTGTGTTCAGTCTAGAAGGTGGCAGTGGGAATTTCGCTTTTCACGTGGACGGTTTTACTCGTTCCTCAGATGATGTCGAAATCCCGGGATTTGCGATCGACGAATTTGCGGTCGAGGCTGCAGAAGAGCTCCTTCACGCAGGCGAGGAAGATGAAGAGGAGGAAGAGGTAGAAAATACAAAAGGGTTTATTGGGAACTCTGACGCTGAGTCGGATGGTGGCTCGCTAGGGTTTTCTTTTGTCGGGAACTCTGGTTTCGTTGGTCTTTCTGTTTCTAGGTTAGACAACGAATATGGATTACCTCCTGGCTCTCACGCGCATGGTCACGAGGAAGAGCATGGAGATGAAGATCACGCAGCCGAGGATCACGGAGATGAAGACCATGCAGAAGGAGGGCACGAAGAGGAAGGAGAAGTTGAATTCATCCGCCTTACAATGGAGAAGACCCGTTACGACTTGCGTGGTGGTCTGAATTTTAATGCTGGCTTTATTGACTCTTTTAAAGTGTCTTTGTCTCAAACAGACTACGAACACGATGAAATTGAGTTCTTCGAAGACGGCGATAGTGTAGTCGGCACTACCTATACCAACGAAGGTTACGAGGGTCGGTTTGTTGTGACTCATCGACCGATTGGTGCATGGACTGGTGTTGCTGGAATCCAGATTACGGACAACGAGTTTGAAGCTACAGGAGAAGAGGGCTTTATCCCACTTTCAGATATAGAAAATCTAGGATTCTTCGCATTTGAGCAATACGAGCAAGAGCGGTTTAATGTTGAACTTGGTGTTCGCTACGATGCTAATCAAGTAAAGACCGGGCGATGTGAAAGTGACGAAAATGAAGTCAGTATTAGTGGTAGTGTATTATATGAGTTAAATGATTCGTCCAATGTCTTCTTTGGGCTCACCAGCGCCGCACGAACACCGTCTGTCGAGGAGCTGTTTGCGAACGTTAATAGCAGCACCTGTGCGAGGCAAGGGGATCCCGAGGACTTGGTTTTGCATGCTGCAACAAACTTGTTGGAAATTGGTAATCCCAATCTTGATCCAGAGCGCTCACAAAATTTTGAGGTGGGTTATCGCCACCACACGGGCCGAATTACCGGAGAAATCAGCGCATACGTAAATGACTTCGAAGATTATATCTTCCTTAACGTAACAGGGGATGAATTCGAAGAACAACTTATCGCTGAGTTCACTGCGCGAGATGCAGAATTTAAGGGAATTGAAGCCTCGGTGAAATTTTCAATCTATCAGACGGAGGCGCTGGGCATTACTGCATCTCTCTTTGCGGACAGCGTTCGCGCCGACTTTGATTCCGGGGGTAATGTCCCCCTCATTCCTGCAGGAAAACTTGGGGGTGAGCTTACATTTACCGGCGAGCAGTGGGTGGTACACATTGATGTGTTAAGAGTTCATGAACAAGACAATGTCGGCCAATTCGAGCTAGAGACTGATGGTTACACTTTGGTTTCAATGTACGCGGACTACCATTGGGATATTGGAACTACTGGGGAGCTAAAAGTCTTTATTCGCGGAGACAATCTTGCCGACAAAGAAATTCGCAGTCACAGTACTCGATTAAAGAATTATGCGCCCGAGGCGGGGCGGAGCATTAGAGTAGGATTGCGCTACCAACTCTAGCGAGAGCAAGCGTCTAAAGGGCGGCTTCGAAGTCATTGGCATCGAAGCCGCCATTCGAGATTACCTCTAAGCGACTGTCAGAAATGACTCAAAGAGTAAGTTCTTGAAGATTATCACCACTGAAATTAAATCCAACATCTCCACCTTGTGTCTTAATTGTGGCTTCTAGCCTATCTACTATGGTTCGTTGGCGTAAATTCAAGTTTTTTTCCGACGCAAAATCTCCTTGAAAAAGCCAACCTTGATGCTCGAAGTTCCGCCTTTATCGCTTAAATGAATGAAGCCCTCAGCTGGGAAACTGGTAGAAAAACGTGCGACTGGTCCATATTTATTGGTGTTGAAATTTTTACAGAATCGAGATTGCAAGCTCTAGCTTTCGTGTCGAGCCATCTAGGTTCGATTCGACTATCCGCAATGTTTTCTAACTCAGGTACTGAATTCGAAGAACAACTTGTCGCTGAATTCAATGCGCGAGACGCAGAATTCAAAGAAGCTGAAGCGTCGATAAGATTTTCAGTTTATCAGACAGAAGCTTGGGGCATTACTGCAACTCTGTTTGCAGACAGCGCTCGCGCCGACTTTGAATCCGGGTGTAATGTTCCTCTCATCCCTGCAGGAAAATTTTGCGGAGAGATTTCGTTTGCCGGCAAGCAGTGAGCGATGCATCTTGATGTGGTAAGAGTTCATGAACAAGAACACGCTGGCCAATTTTAGCTGAAGACCAACGGTTCCAATTTGGTTTTAATGTATTCGGACGACCAGTGAAATATTAAAACCGACGGGGAGCTAAAAGTTTTTATTCGAGGTGAGAGTCTTGCAGAAAAAGTAAATCCTCATCTCGGTACTCGATTGAAGGAATATGCGCCAGAGCCAGGGCGGAGCTTTAGAGTAGAATTGCGTTATCATCTCTAGCGAAAGCAAGCGTCTAGAAGAGCGGCTTCGAAGCCTTTTGCGTCAAAGCCGCCATTCGAGATTACCTCTATGCGGCTGTCAGAAATGTCTGTAAGAGCAAGTTCCTCAAGAGCATCACCACTGAAATTAAACCCAACATCTCCACCTTGTGTCTTTATTATGGCTTTTAGCCTGTCTACCCTGGTTCGTTGGAGTAAATCCGAAATTTTCTCTTTTTCGAACGCAAAATCTCCTTGAAAAAGCCAACCGTGAGACTCGAAACCCTCGCCTTTATTGCTTAAATGAATAAAACCCTCAGGTGGAAAACTGGTTGAAACCTCTGACTGTTCGCCTTTTATTGGTGTTGAAATTTTTACAGACTCAAGGTTCCAAGCTCTAGCTTTCTCGTCGAGCCACCTAGGCTCGATCTGACCATTCGCAATAACTTTCAACTTACGTGGAGGAGTTATTCCGTTGCTCGATAAATAAGCCTGTAGATTGGAGAGATCAGCACTTCCATAAAGATCACTTTTGCTTGCGAGGATTATATCGGCTATCTCAATCTGTTGGTTGAACGTTTTGTGTAAAGCATATCGCGAGTCCGATACTTTTCTTGCGTCCACGAGAGTAAGAGTTGAACGAAGATCAAGCAAGTTTTCGTAATGTTCCGCAGCAAGAACTCGCATTACTTCAAAAGGATGACCTAGACCCGTAGGTTCAATAATTAATCTATCGGGTTTCGCTCGAGCTAAAAGCATATTCATGGCCATTTGCATGGGTAACCCCGCGGCGCAGCACATACAGCCACCAGCGACTTCTCGGATAAAAATATCAGGCTTCGCCTGACCGCTTAACAAACCGCCATCAATCCCAACTTCACCGAACTCGTTTACCAGGATAGCCCAACGCTCATTCTGTGGCTTTTGTTGCATTAAATTCAGTATGGCGGTCGACTTACCGGCACCAAGGAAGCCAGTGATGATGTTGGTTTGAATATTCGCGAGGAACTTGCCCATGTTAAGCGGCTACGGACCGCATTCTTTTCTGCGACAAAGACTAAAATTCAGAGCATGGCTAGCGGCAATTAGAATAGCCCCGAAAATAGTAGCGACCTTTTCAAGCTGTTCTCCTAAAAAATCGTGAGCGAAAAATGCTGTCAGTATTAGTATTGACATCCCTGCAGCGCCTAACAGGAATACAAGCCAGCTTTTATGCAGCCTACATCCCAGGCTGAGCGCAGCGAGGCTCGTTGGTATTATCAAAACCAGGAGCAGATAGTGAAATAGTTCGTCACTGAGAACCCCTATTATTGCTACCGAGGGCAACAAAGCTAATCCAATTGGAAGAAGGAGGCAGTGCGCAATGCATAAGGCGGAAAAACTAATTGCAGCCTTATCAAATTTTATCGATATTGAGGTCATCAAATATTTTTCGCTTGCTTAGGAACACAGTCGGAGCAAAAGCATTCGAATTCTAGCTGTGGGCTTGCGAGATGGAAGCCTGCTTCAGAAACTGAGTCTTTTAGTGAGTTTATAACCGAATGCTTTATGACGATTTCTTCGACCTTATCGCAGGAACTGCAAATTAGAAATTGTGGTACTCCATGTTGATGTTCACAAGCAATATGTGCGCATGCCACATATTTTTTAGCTAGGTGCAAACGGTGAACTAAATTCTCTCCCTCAAGAAAATCAAGAATCCGGTAGACGGACATTGCTGGCAACTGTTGCCCCAGATTTTCACGACAATAGTCAATAAGTCCGTAAGCGGAAAGCGCTTTTTTTGATTGTAGGAGACTACTTAACACTTGACTGCGCCTTTCTGTTAATCGAACTCCTTTTTCTGTGCAATGTTTTTCTGCCGAGCGAATTATGGATGCTGTGGTTGGCATTTGAGTACCCCTCAAATTGAGACAGTTGTAACATATCACTAGTGTTGCTGTAGTGCTACATAAAGAGTCCTAACTTTGTGATCAACTTCCGGCTTCAATTAACCGATAAACAGCTGCAACGTTTCTTTTTCCTAACAATTACCAATACAAATGGCTCCCCCAACGACGCTTGGGAGGCCGGTGTTCGACAGAACTTACGGCTTTACTTTTTCTTCCTCTGTTGAAAATCGCTACTGCAATACGGCGAGTAGGGTAACTTCGTTGAGAGGGAGGTATGTCGCCGCCTTAATAGTAAGATGTTATAACATATCAATAAAAAGATCAACATCGTGCGCTCGCTCTACAAAGATTCGAAGGCAAAATTGCTTACGAATTGCAGTAATGTGCTGACTATAAAAAAGCGTGGTCGATTAAGCGGTCCCGACAGACAAACGTAAAAGCCCCGGTGGCTAACTAAAATCAAAGAGCCGGAGGGGTAAATCTCCCTTAGAAAAGGTTAAGGGTACCAGGCCCCGAAATAAATTTTTTCGACCATCCAATGATGCCTCGGTCTATCAGGCTCTGATTCGTCGATCGTGTCCGCCATAGGTCTTAAAAAATTTACGACCGCCGAGGCGTCCTCGTCAACAATACACGCCTGCAACTCCAGGCCGAGCGCTTGAGCAATTAAGTGTTTCGGAATCTAAGCATCTCTTGCCGTCTTTACCGCGTCGCAGATTGCTGTCCTAGCATGCTTGCGGTCTTGATGATCAACTTGGACTGCTAGCTCTAGCAATCGGCTATCATTTATATCCGTCATCTAATTCATGGCTGTCGAATACGGCGACTCAAAGTCTGCAGCTGTGCATGGAGTTGCCGCTATCGCCGGACAAGTACGACCACCCAGAGATTGGGGCTAGAGACTTGATCAAGCATTGATTTCAGCGGCGGTTCAGCCGAAATCGACTTTCTTGTCAATTCGCCAAGCACAGGCCCAAGCAGTTCCGGGTTCTTGGTTCGCTGTAGTGTCACGGTATAAACCTCATCATAGATACGTAGCAGGGCTGTGCCGTTCTTCTCGGCGTTCATAGGCCAGTAGTTCCAAAGCTTGCCAACGGCAGAAGTAATTTAGCCGGACGGAATGAAGGCTCGGTTGTCGTGCTGCATAATCCAAGACGTGCGTGAACTGACCGGGTCAGTTAACTGAAACTCCACGGTGTCGAGATTCTTGGTAAAAGACCAATCCTGGAGTGCAGTCAGTGCGGACTTGCTGAATGCATCGCCGGATAACACGCCCCAAGGGCCATCAGCGAAGTCCATGGTAAAAACGAACTCAGCACCGACAATGGCGACGTCGGCCAAGGCTTTGACAATAGATTTGTTGTTTTAAATAAGTGCGTTCATGCATTTCTCAACCTACATATCCAAATTAGAAGAGCGATAGTCTGCGTCGTCGGAGCTTAATGGGAGCCTCCACGCGCCATGTTAGAATGCGCATAATGTATATTATGTTAAATTGTGTCCGTGCTTCGCAGTAATGCTGCAACATCCACTCAATGATCATGTGAATAGATACGCTCTTGCCCCCGACCCTCTAAACGCCAGGACCTGGTCACTACTC
>TARA_B110000211_G_C14093199_1_pt1 | contig 16670 bp, 15 predicted proteins | sample TARA_B110000211 | Tara Oceans TARA_B110000211 (sample SAMEA4397516) | marine metagenome | biome: Polar Biome; feature: [DCM] deep chlorophyll maximum layer (ENVO:01000326); material: water (ENVO:00002006), including particulate matter (ENVO:01000060) such as... | depth 30 m
TTTTTTAGCAACCAACTACTTGATTGAATCTTATCACCTAGTCCATCGATTAAAGTAATTCCCATCTGATCACAAATCGATCTTTCTGGTATCGTATTGTTGTTTTGATCTCCTCCATTCGAAAAGCTCAAATCATAATCCTCTCCAAAATCTAAAGCAATCTTTTCAATGGTTTTACAAACGGTCCTGTCTTTATCTATTGATAATATACAATGATTTACGGACTTTATATTAGAAACAATAAATACACGTTCTTGTTCTTGTTGAAACTCTTTAGATCCTTTTAGTGCTCTTTGAAGGTCATTGTTCACAATTACAAACATTTCATCTGCCAATGCTTTCGAATTGTTAAAATATTCGATGTGACCTTTGTGTATTGGATTAAAATACCCAGATACAATTATTCCTTTTTTCTTACTCATTTTTTCTTTTTTATCTACCAAAATCATCTTGAACTCTAATAATATCTTCTTCATCTGAAGTGTGATTGGCATCGGTATGCAGCCAAATTTCAGCAACTACACAATAGTCATCTAAACCTATCAAACGATGTCTTTCTCCTTGTTGTAAAACAATCTGATCACCTTCTTTATACACTGCCATTTCATTTTCATCATCTGTAAAGCTTTTAATCACTCCAGCAGAGCCTTTATATACTTGCCAAATTTCTGCACGTCTATTATGGTATTGCTAAGACAAACGTGCTGCTGGTTTCACAATTAAAATCTTAGGACTTAATTTACCTCCGATTTTAAGAGTATTCACATCCAAACCTTCGAAAAATTTATTTGAAAAATCTTGAGCCTGGGTTTCATCGATTACTAAGAATCCTCCCCAGGGTCTTCTAAAATCATACGAAATGACTTTAAAGCCTAAGTTTTCTATATTTTTTTTATGTTTTCTGAAAAGTTATTCATAATTAAATATTTATTGTTTGAATTTGAATAAAACTTCTATTATTCACTATAAAATAAGATTTCATCATCTTTTGGCTTAATAAACTCATGCTCTAAAGTTTTATTTAATCCCTCTTTGAGTGTATAGGGAGCCTTAAAAATTTTGTGAGCTTTAGATGCATCAAATTGGGTTGTTGCACAAAATTTTTTGACTCTAACAGAACTTATAGATTTTTTTTTACGTGAAAAAAAAGATATTAAGTCAAAACCGTAACCCCCCAACATTCCTAACCAATAAGGGATTTTTTGTTTCGATAAATTTATTTTCATTTTTTTTTCTATAAGTTGAGTGAGTTCTGTCATTGAAAAATCTGGTTTATCTGCATAGTTAAAAACATGGTAGCCAGCCTGATTAACTTCTAACCTCTGCTTAATAAAGCCAACTATATTTCCGACATATGCCATGGATTTTTTATTAAATCCTTTTCCAATCATCATAAATCTACCTGATGAAATTTGCTTTAATAAATTATAAACATTGCCCCTATTCCTTTCTCCAAAGATAACTGTAGGACGGAGAATCGTTACTGATTTATTGTCAGGATTATTTTCGTACCATTTTTGTATTGCTAACTCAGCTTTCCACTTAGACTTACCATAATGGTTAAAAGGATCTTCAGGGTGATTTTCATCTGGATTACTTTTATTTAAACCAAAAATAGCAACTGAACTGGTGAATATTAAGTTTTTAATACCTGCTTTATCCATAGCCTCAAGAACGTTTATTGTTCCCTCAACATTTACATCATAATATAAAGAAACAGGATTGACATCGTCACGATGCTCTGCAGCTAATAAAACAACTGACAGTGTTTCTTTACTAAAATTCAAATCTTTTTTACTTCTAATGTCCACTATAGATGTTATATTGTTGAAAAATGGACTAGGATTTTTGTCAAAATTTTGGCAGTTTGTTGGTTTTAAGATTGAAATTAGAGAAGAGCCAACAAAACCAGACCCACCTAAGATGTTATATTTCATAATTATTTTTTAAATTTTTGAATTAATTTATCTATAAATCGTTTAACAAAATACATCAAACTAATTTTAACATTATTCTCTTTAAAACTTCTTGCTATTGCAATATTTCCTTTAATTATATTAGATAATGACCCTGTACTCTCACCACCAATTCGCATGTTAACAAAACAAGTATCTATATATACAGATTTTAGATTATTAATTTCAAATGATCTAAGCATTAAATCGAAGTCCGCTGAAACAGGAAAGCCCTCTTTATAAAATCCAACTATAGAATAAGATTTTTTTTTCATATAGAAAGAAGGGTGAGGGGGATGCCAGCCATTTTGGAAAGATCCTGATTTAAAATCACTGCCTTTCCAAAATCTTACAATACTGTTAAGATTATTTTGCTTACAAAAAGATATGTTCCCATGTACTATATCTATTTCTGTATTTTTAAATTGACTATTTATTTTTGATAAAATATTTATATTCGAATATACATCATCAGAATTTAAAAATCCTATAACATCTCCTTTTGAATGATTAATTCCTTCATTCATAGCACTATAAATACCCTTTCCTGCTTGAGTTTTAAAAATAATTCTGCCATCAACAATATTTTCGATAATAGAGCGAGTAGAATCAGTTGAACCACCATCTATTATTATGTGCTCATAATTTTTAAAAGTTTGCATCTGTATTGAGCGAATAGTGTCTAAAATTGTTTTTTCAGAATTTAAACAAACTGTAATAATACTAAAATCATGAATTTTCATTTAACCATTTTATTGTTATATCTATTCCTTCATCTAAACTGTACGGGAGGTCTCCCGTGATGTTTTTTATATTATCAATGGGTACTAATGTTTCTTTTGACATATTATTTAACCTAAAAGTAGAAAATAGTGGTTCTTTTATTCCAATATTTTTAAGTAAATCACCAGATTTAGCTAATGAAAATAGGAGCCATTTTGGAATAGTAAATATATTGCCTGATTTACCATAAGCTAGGGATATTTTAACAGCCCAGTCTTTGATGTAAAAACTATTGTAATCAGCAAGATAAAAAACCTTTTTGTTTAAATCTAAACTAGATTCAATTAGTGATGTTATCTGAAAACAGGTGTTTCCAACAAAACCAAAATCACGTTTTTTATTTGCTAAACTTGGATGAAGATATAATCCAGATTTAATTAATTTAAAAAACTTACCATAAGGAATATGATCACAAAGGGACCAAGGCCCCCAATGACTTGAAGGTCTAACAATTATTGCTTGAAAACTTAGATTAGAATTCATTACAATTTCCTCTCCTTTGACTTTAGAAAGTCCATATTTTGTGCTAGGATTATAATCAAATAAATTATCTTTAATCTCTTCACAAACCAACTTTGTACTTGTAAATATTATTTTTTTTAAATTTAGTAATCCTTCAGTAGCCATAATTAAATTCTCAACTCCTTTTGTATTTGAAAAATAAAAATCGGATTTATTCCCATGAGATAATCTAGTTTCAGCAGCTAAATGAATTATATAATTTGGGTTAAAATTTTCTATAGTTTTTTTAAGTTTATCTTGATTTAAAATATTACAATTAATAAAATTGCTAGAATCTGTAACATAACTTGGATTTGTTTTGTCTAAATTCAAGATGTCAAATCCATTTAAAATCAAATAAGGAATCAAATTTGAACCTATAAACCCAGATCCTCCAGTAACTAATATTTTCTCCATTATTTTAAAATTTCTTTATACAAATTTACTGCATTTTTTTTATCAAAATATTTCTGAAATAAACTATCTGCATATTTCATATTGTCTGCATAATTTTTAACTATTTCATCTAATTTGTTAAAATAATCTATTGCTGATATTTCTTTATTTAATGTCCAATTTTTTATCTTAATATATTGTGTGAAAGGTTCTATATCTCTCACAAGAGTTGGTGTGGATAAAGATAGGGATAATGGTAAAACACCAGATTGAGTTCCAGATTTATGCAAAATATTAACAACCAATGATTTAGATATAACATCTTCAATAGTTTCATCCGATAAATTAGGTTTATGTAATAACACCAAATTCTTATAATTTAATAAGTCATCAGGAATAAATCTAGATATATTATCCGATGAAACTATTAAAAAAACATACTCTTTATTAATGTATTTCTTATAATATTGGACTATATTTATAAAATCATAAATACCTTTATTTTTATTTAGTCTTCCTACAAAAGATATATATTTTCTTGGGTTTTTTATTTTATTATTATTTAATAATAGATTTACTTGAACAGGGTCATTCTTTAGTTTTGATATTAAAATGGTTTTGAATAACTTCTGCCCATATGGTGACATTAAGATTACATTTGTTGACAGCAAAATAGAGATAGCTTGAAAAACATTAGCTAGCAGCAGATATAATGATAGCCCAAGCTCATAATTTATTAACTCCCTTATTGATTTATATGGCTCATGTAGAGCTACATATGATTTTGTCTTATAAAATTTAAAAATTATTTGCAGTAAAAAATTAAACGGATGTGGATTGTATATAACTAATCTAGAATGTGATAATTCGAGATTTTGTAATTTTATGGGTAGTTTAATCAATTGAATTAAATCCTTAAGAAAACCTAAAACACCAAAATGATTTGCTATTTTTAAGGTTGTAATATTTTTACCTAACTTAAATTTGTACTTAGAATGTTGTAAAACTAGGACTTCATTAGAAAGAGAAAATTGATCAGCTAAAACTTGAATCTCTTTTTCTAATCCAGCTGAGTAATTAATACTCGTTAATATTATTTTACTCATTAAAGAAATTTTTCATAAATAATTTACCTACACTTTCATAACCTAGTCTGTCTAAAATTTTAAATTTATTATCTTTTAATTCACCCACATTATGATTTTTCTTAGATTTTGTATATTCCGAAATTAAAACATCATCAATTTCATTTTCTTTATCTATTATTTTTACTGTAGAAAAATCAGTCAAATATTCTCCTATACCTACTTCTTTACTAACAACAACTTTGCATTCTGAAATTATAGCCTCACCTACAACTAGACCAAAATTCTCATTCTCACTTAATAGTACAAATATATCTGAACCTTTATAATAAAAATCTAATTCGTTTTTACTTTTATGTCCTGTGAAAAAAACTCTATCACTTAAATTATGCTTTTTAACTAAATTTAGCCAAGAAGACCCTATTGGGTTCTGGTAATCTCCAACAAAAACAAAATTTAACCTTGAGTCTTTTAATAAACTATTAATAATTAAATCATTTCTCTTTTTCCAATCAGCTCTACCTACATTTAATATAATTATATCGTCATCATTTAGCCCTAATTTTTTACGAAGACTTGGATTATAGAATTCATTACTAATCGAATCACCGAGCACGTTAGGTACAACGACTGCTTTATCTTGTAAGACCCAGCCTTTTGAATCGGTTATTTCATTTTCACAAGTGACATGAATTGAATGGCTATATTTTATTATTGATTTTAAAAATAACCTATAATATAATTTTTTAATGAAAATATTTTTAGTTCTTAGTTTAAAAGAAAAGCTACCATGCGGAGCAATTATATAAGGAATCTTTCTTAATCTACAAGCAAGAGCTGTTAAAGGTCCTATTAGCTGCCAAATTGAACTAATATATACTATATCAAAAGATTTATAATTCTTTAAAATATCAAAAAACATAGAAACACTTACAAAAGCCGGTTTTGGAAAATTAATTGAGCTAAAGCTTTTGACAGTTACTCCAGACGAATCATATTCAGGATTACTTTTTGTAAATATCGAGTAATTCAAATTTAATATTGAAGAAGTGTAAACAGTAATTTTGGCATGATTTCTTAATGCTTGCACATAATCTGAAATTGCCGTTACAACTCCACCAAAGCCCTTACTCTTATTAAAAACTGGTACAACAAATAATATTTTTTTCAAACTATCCATAAATTAATTTTTTTGTTATATCATTTATCATATCATCTATAGTTCCTGTATTATTCAAAACATTTACTTCACACTTGCCATAATTAAAGTCTCTTTGAAGATTCAACTGATTATTAATTTCATCTATATTAAGTTCTTGCTTTCTAGAATATATTAATTTAGGTGGTGCTTGAACAATAAAAACAATATTAGGTTGTGGTGCAAGAATTCTATATAAGAAGGGGAATATAGACCAAGTATTAGAATTAATTCTTTGCGTGAAATAATCGTAATAATACCTGTCAAAAATTATTAATTGATTTTTATACTTAGCATATCTTATTTTTATATTACCGAAAAAGTAATCAATCAAATAATAGGATGCATAAATATTTGCTTTTAACCAACTGTGAGGTGAGTCTGCCCTTATCCTACGCTTTTCAAGGTCATTTGCAATTTCATCAGTATAAGTACTTTTAATATTAATTATTTTACTTATTCTTGGAATTAGATTGAATCTAGCATGACTAACATTAAACGAACTAAAACGATTAATAATCCCACTCTTAGTTAGTGTATCTATAGCTAATGATTTTCCAGCTCCATCAGGTCCAATAAAAACAATAAACTTACCTTTGGGGTTAAAGTATAATTTTAATTCTTTAAAAAGAAAAGAAAAGTTTGAAATTACAAACATAAGATTTAATCTTCTTAAATTACTAAATAGAAGTTTAGTTAGCAATTGAAATTTTTTTGAACTAGGCTTTCCTTGCTCTAAGGATTTAGCAACAAAAGTATTTAAAAATATTGGTGAAAAATATTTAGAATTTAGTTCTCCAACTTTATTATGTTTGTCAGTTAATTCAATAATTTTATTTTTTTTAACTCTATTCATATGTAGTGCTTCTTTCATTACAGAGATAACAACTTCATCATTGAGATTTATTATTTTCAAACCAAACTTATTTGTGTATCCATTTGAAATAAGAGTTTTTTTATCAATGTACTTTAAACCCCTATAAATAAAATCAGTCCAAACGTCAATTTTTAATATAAAATTTTCTTTTGCATAATACCGTTGTTCAAAACAATCCTTTTGAAGTCTATGGACATTCAGAAACCCCTGGTCAAACAAAACTTCTTCCATTAAACTAAAAAATAAATAAATATTTTTTTGTTCAACAAAGAAATCTAAGTCATTTGAAATTTCAAATGGAAGAGACTCATAGCCTCTAAGTAGTAAATAATCTGTCTTGCTAATATTTTGAAATAATAAAATTAACTGCTTATGCATTTTTTAATAGGATTGTATGAGCATTAGATGCTTTATATATAGTTAATTTATTGTCTATCATAGGGATATCAAGTACCTCTATTATTCTATCTGATAGAAAATTAATATTATTAAGTTCTTTAACCGAAAAGACATTACAGCCAAAAGGCTTTAAATCATCAAATGGTTCAAAATCTGTAGTATAAATCTTTGTATTCCTAGAAAGAATTTCTAATGGCACTAATGGGGTGTCAATAGTAGACATTAAGAATCTGTATGGTAAAAAAAACAAATGAGTAGAATCAATATAGTTGGCTAATTTGATATCTATATCTTTTGAATAATTATCAACAGACTCTTCAATTAAATTCATTTTCGGGTGGTTTTTTATTTTTTCTGAAAGAATTTTAGCCCACCTATCATTTTTCCAAAAATACGAATAAAAATTAAATTTAAATACACTATTTTTAGATAAATTATCAAATACATCATATGCTATATCTGCCCCTTTACCAAAATCTAATCTTCCCATAAAAGCGATTGTTTTTGTGGAATTATTAATTTCATTTTTTGTTGTAAAAAAATTATCCATTATTGGTGGAGGTAAAAAAAATGATGCGGCAGTTTTCGAAACTAATTTACTGTTAATTCGTTTAGATAAAGAAATGTATTTAACATTTTTATTAATAAATCTGGTTTGTAACTTTATTAATAACTGTTTAATTGAAGATTTTGGAAAACTTGATATAATTATAAAATAGCTATATTTTTTTTTGAAAAAATGATGTTTTATTCTCTCAATTGGAGTTGAATATATATTAACTATTATAGCTTTATTGTAATTATTAAGTGTATTCAAAGCATCTATAAATGATACTTTATTAATTATCGTAATTTCTCCTTCCTTTTCTTCCGTAATATTGTGTTTTCTTGATCCATAGTAAATCAACACAACTTTTCCTCCATTTGAAATATGAACATCTGCTAATCTTCTAATTATGGATTCAATCCCTCCGACTTTGTTCATCGAGAAAGAACCATAAAGCCCATAAAACACTAACTTCTCCATACTATTTTTTTAAATTTAGTTGCCAATGTGATAGAAACTCTAATTAGGGTTGATATAATAATAATAATATTTGGGACTCCTAGTTTTTTACGAATCCTTATACCTTCAGATATTCTTTTCTTAAAACTTGAAGAAACTCCTCCTTCCGAAAAATAGGTTATCATTTTATTTACTTTAACAAAAGTGTATTTTTTCTGGCATAACTCTACAATAAGCCCATAATCACTAATAATGTTAAAAGTTGTGTCAAAAGGATGTTTCAATAATAATTTTCTTTTAACGCACATCGAAGGATGAAATATTGACATTCCTTTAAAATAAAGCTTTGTGAGGCTTGGTTGTTGTGAGATATATAGTTTATTGGCTTTTGCCTTAGGTACGATCACATCGCCATAATAAATATCCCCAGTATTTGTTTTAATTGCTAAAATACAGTTATTAATGAATTCTTTTTCGTACCAATCATCAGCATTTAAAAAAGCAACATATTCACCACTACTGTTAATTACGCCTTTGTTCATTGCATCATATAAACCGCTATCTTTTTCACTTATTATCTTATCTATTGAATGTTTATATTCATTAATAATTTTAATAGTTGAATCATTTGAATATCCATCAATTATAATGTATTCAACATCCTTTGTTTTGTATTTCAATACATTTTCTATAGTATTACGTATAGTTTGTTCAGCATTAAAACAAATAGTAACTATTGATAATTTTTTTCTCTCCATATAGCATTTATTGAAATTCCTAAAATAAAAAAATAAATTAATGAATATCCTCCGCTTATTGACATTTGAAACAATGTCAAAATTAGCATAACTCGGAAACTATAATCTACTAGTTCTCATAATTACTTTTTAAAATGATTATTATAAAATATAAATACTAATACAATAAAATTTGCGTAGTGAACAGAAATATCAAAAACAGGTTCAAAAAACGCCATCAAAAAAATAATAAACGTAAAAACATAAATAAATTCTAGAGGAAATTTATTAATGATATTTCTATTTTTAAAAAGTTTTGAATAAAATATTATAAAAATTAATACAAATAAAATAAAAGGTATGAAGCCTGAGGAATCAAAAATATCCAAAAAAAGATTGTGCAAAAAACTTATTTGATAGCGTGATTTAACAAAATTCCCGCCAAAAAAACTGGCTGTTAATAATTCATTAAAGTAACTAAAACTATCCCATCTAGCTGTTTTAAAACCCATTTCAGTAACTCTTTCAAAAAACATAGATTCAGTAATTAAGCTAATAAATTTATCTTTTACTGAAATAGAAAATATTAAAACCAAAACAAAAAGATTATAAAACCCATATTTTTTATATAAAGCAATCAATAATACAATGGGTAAAACAGTCGTTGCAAGTCGATTTAGCAACATAAAATTTATAATGATATACAATACAAGACTAGAAATTAAAAATATTTTTAAAAAAATATTTTTATAATCTAAACAAACAAATAAATAATAAGAAAAGGAAGAAAGTAAACATAATGCACCAAATGAAGTTCCATTTAAACTAGATTCCGACGATAATAAAATAACTCGATTTACATCTTCAGTCGCAATTACAGATATAAATAAATAACTTAAATAATTTAAATAAATTATGAGTCCAATAAAATAAAAAAACAAAATTTTAAAGAATGTATTTGGATATTTTACGTACGAATTTGCAATTACAATGCAAGCAATTATCTGAGAATACAAAGAAAAAAATAGTTTAATATTGTTGAGATTTAATTCATTATAATTATACTTCAAGAAAAGAAATATAGTAAAAAATATAACTACCAAAAAAGAAAATATGTTAAATTTTATTTTAAAATATTTAAATCTTCTAATCCCTAAAATCAAAATCGAAACAGTGGAAAGGGTAGGGAAATTGATACCCGAAAACATAGCCAAAGCTAAATTAATCCAAGCCATGACAAAACTCTTTTAATTTTAGATGATTTATAAATTAATTTAAATCTATTTATGATTTTTTCGTTTGTCTTGAAATTAAAATCTAGATTAGGCAAATGATCTACAATACTTGATGAATATTTTTTACCTCCATTAAATGTATGAGTTGCTGCTATACCAAATCCATTATTTGATACAAGAGATTTTACAGGATAAATACAAAACAACCTATACTTCCAATGGTGAAGAGCCCAGAAAATTGCCCAACTATCAATATGATTGTTCCATTGCTTATTCAATAACTCTGGTAAATCTTTTCCAATTTCACTAAAAAGATAAAGTTCATAGTTTGAAATATCATTTTCCTTAATATTCCAGTCAACATTATCCCAAACAGATTTCCAAGTTGCCCAACCCCAACTGGTAGGTCTTCTTGAAATATAAATTTCACAATCATATGTCATTGGAATTTTCAGTACTTCACTTGAATAACTATATCCACTAATTGATCCGATATCATTTCTATTTTTGAATTTATCTAATGCATCATTCATGTAATTCAAGAAAAATTTAGAAGTAATTAGATCATCTTCTAAAACAATTACAGCTTCGTTTTTTTCTAGAATGTCACTAACTCCCTTAATTATTGATTCCTTTAATCCGATGTTAGTTTTTCTTTTTATGATGAAAACATTTTTGAAATTAAAATTAAAATTATCGACAACATTATAAACTTCATTAATTTTAATCAAATCATTATCTTTATTTGGCCCATCTATATAAAGATATAAATCAAAATTTTCAGAATCGTAGTTATTATTAATAGCATTTAATGTTGCTATTGTTAATTCTTTTCTGTTGTATAAAAAAATTGCTATTGGTTTATATACTTTCATACTATTTTTTATTAATGAAGGCTTGTTCCCAAAGATATGGGGAAAATTTTGACCAAGCCTCTTCTCCAAGTCTATAACTATATGGTTTAAATATTGTGTCTGAAATTATTTTTTTGACCTCCTTTGGATTAATTAGTGATGAGTTTAAAAATGACTGACTACTAATTGTGTCTAAAAAATATTCTTTTAGATCATTTTTCATCCAATTAGTCATTGGAGAATTGAACCCTATTTTATCTTTTCGCTCTATAACATTATCAGGAATGAGCCCTCGCATAGAATCTCTAACTATTGTTTTTGTATATCCATTTCTAATCTTTGAATTATAACCTATTTGAAATGCAAATTCCACCATTCTATAATCTAAAAATGGCATTCTAACTTCAACTCCTGATGCCATTGAATATCTATCATAATTTCTCAAAAGTGTTGGCAAAATTGTTTTATGTGTTTGTATATATAAAATCTTGTTAAAGTAATCTAACTTATTAAAATTATCATTATCAATTAATGACTCATATCTTCCGACTAAATCTCTTTTAGCAATACGGTTAAATGCTTTTTGTGGCATTTGAGAAAATAAACTTGCATAGCTATCATATGAAATATCTTTAACATTTTTAAGTGTCCTAAAACTCGTTAATCCATTCAATGATAAATCTTGAACTGAAAAAAAATAACCACCAAATAATTCATCAGCCCCATGACCATCTATACTAACAGTTATTCCTGAAGATTTTATTTTTTTATAAATTTCTAACATTGGAATAGGACATGTAAGGTATATGTCTTCTGTTAAATAAATTGAATCAATTATATTATCCCAATTTTCTAATGGATTTATATCTAAAAAATTTCCTTTGACATTTAAGTAATTAATAACATCGGCTGCATAATTAGATTCATCTATTTCACTACCTTTAAATGAAGCTGTAAATGCTTCAATACCATTTTTAGATTTTTCTTTTTTGGATAATAAAACATTATGAGCCAAAATAGAACTTGAATCTAACCCTCCACTTAATGTTGTACCAACGTTTACATCACAACGTAAACGTAATCTACAAGAATCTTCAAGCAATGCATTAAACTCCTCAACTTCTTCACTATAATTCCTAGAAGTTTTTCGATAGGAGGGTTCTAATGCATTCCAATAAGTGGACATTTCTAGCTTTCCATTTTTTTTAATAATGCCATTTGTACTTGAAGGAAATCTATAAATACCACTAATTAAACAATCTTTTGTGGATTCATAATGAGTTATGTTTTTTTGTAAAATATGAAAATTCTTACTTGGAATAACTTCCTTTAAAAAAGGAATAATTCCTTTCATTTCAGATGCAAAAACATAACCACCCTCAATTTCGGCATAAAATAATGGCTTTTGACCAAGTCTATCTCTTGAAACAAATAGTTGTTTTTTCAAATTATCCCAAATTAAAATAGCCCACATACCATTTAATTTCCTAATACATTCTTTACCCCAAAACTTATATGCTTCTAGTAAAACCTCTGTATCGGTGCTAGTTTTAAAAAAAATACCATGTTTTTTTAATTCTTCACGCAATTCAATGTAATTATAAATCTCTCCATTGAAAGCAATAGTATAATTCGAGCAATTAGATATAAATGGTTGTCTTCCGTTCTCACTTAGGTCAATGATTGATAATCTATTGTGTCCAAAGAAAACACCATCATCACATTTAGAAATTCCAGAATCATCGGGGCCTCTATGAGCCATATTTGATAAAGACTTCTTTATCAAAGAAGTTTCTGTTTTAAAATTAATTGTTCCTAAAATTCCGCACATATTTGATGTCTTTTATTAAATAATAATATTCTTTTCTTAAAGGGGCTAATAACAATGGAAAAACCAAATTTGATATGAATTGCGCAGCAACAGTTGCGAAAGCAACTCCCAAAAGAGCATATTTCTCTATCAAAATAAAGTTTAAAACAATATTTGATATAGCACCAGCCGTTAAACAGATCGTCTCATATACCTGTAAATTTTTTTTAATTATGTGCATATTAAATACCAAGCCCAAAAAAACAAATGGAACAGTCCAAATATGGATCAAAAGAATATGTGCAGAGCTACTATATTCAGAACCATAAATAGAATTTATGAGTGTAAATCCAAATAAAGAGGTTAATATTAAGATAAGTATTGATAATAAAATCATGAATAATAAGACAAATAAGAAATAACTTTTGTAGTTAATTTTATTTGTATCGTAAATTTTTGCCATTCTTGGAAATATTAAAGAAATAAGAACTGTTGGAATATAATACCACAACTCACTTAATCTTGTTCCAGCTGCATATATACCATTAGAAGTACTCCCTAAATAATTTTGAATAAATATTTGATCAATTCGCATAAAAATACTAATAACAATAATAGAAATAAAAAAAGGCCAACCATTTTTTAAAAACAAAATCAAAACTTCATAATTTAATTTAAAGCTGAGTTTTAGATGTTTTGTATTTATAAAATAAAATATTGCACAAAGTGATAGCTGAATTAACTGAGCTACAATAAAATATAATACTGTAAATTCAAAATAAATGAAAATTAATTTAATAAATATTGAAATAATCAATGGAATAAAACGAGATAATGCAGATTTTAAGACTTGTTTTTTATAAAGAAGATAAACATTTAAAAAATCAAACGAACTAAATAATAAGGCAATTATCAATAATCTAAGTGAATTAGCAGCTTGTATATCACTTATAAAAAATGAATAAAAAAGGATTAAAATGATTAATAATATTGAAAATAGAAATCTTATTGATATCAATGAACTTAAAATTTTATTGTGTTTAAAATTTTCAATTGCTAACTCATTAGTTAAATAATTTGACACTCCAAAACTTGAAATTCCTGTTAGTAATGTAAGAATAGCTTGAGCAAATACAAAAGAACCATAATTCTCAGGCCCTAAACTACGTGCAATTAAAGCACTTACAATAAAAGTTATTGGTAACGCAATGAATTTTTCAATTGTTAAAATTGAAACTTCTTTTATAAAATTTAATTTACTATTTAATAATTGATAAATCAAAATCATTTAATTTTTTTAAAACAAATTTTTTAATTGATTCCTTATCATCTTTAGTAATTTTAGATATGAAATTTAAAATTTCAAATTCGGATGTTGAATCATCAATATGTAATATTTTTTCATAAATTTCATTACTAAATGCAAAATCAGTCTTATGTACAGCTACAACACCATTCCAATATAATGATTTTAAAAGTGCGCCTTCAATTGGTGCAGACCAAATACTTGGACACATTACAATATCACATTTAATTATAAGATCTAATAATCCACTTTCCCAAGAGCAGGGAATATAAAATAAATTAGGGATACTTAAACTATTTTCGGGTTTTATAGATGGAATAATTACATTAAAAATTTTATTTTTTTTTGCAAAATCTATCATAAAACCATACCCTTTTTCTAAATGATTACTTGCATGAAAAAGAATATTTTTTTTATTTTTAGGTAACAACTCTAAAGAATTTATTGAGTTTTTAAATTTATTTTCCAAAATGTCTCCAGGATTCATTGATGTTATATGATAATTAATTTCGCCATATCTCAATTTAATTAGTTCTAGCTGTTTTTGGTTTTGAACTAAAAAAACAATTTTAGTTTTAAATTTTTCAACAACATAATAAAAGAATTTAATCCAGATTAATTTTGAGTTATAAGGGAATGGCTTACATTCATTATCCTTGAATTTAATTCCCTTTAAACACTTTACACATTCTAGTTTATTTTTTGGATTGAAATTGTAAGATCTCAGGCAAAAGTATGAGGAATCAGCAGTAAAATAAAAAGTTTTTTTGGAAAAAAGAATAATTAATGAACTTTGAAAAAAACCAATTGACTGAGGGTGTACAATAATTGATTTACTATAATTTAATGCTAAAAATAAAATTCTTAAATTAAAATTAAAATAATCTATAATCTTACGTGAAAAATTACTTTTAACTTGAACTTTTACAACTGTTTTGTAGTTATTTTCTTCAGTTGTTTTAATAAATGAATTCCAAACAAACCTTCCAACTCCACTTTTACTATCATCATTTCCAACAAAAAAATATTTTTTAACTGACAATTTTTTTAATTTTAAATTAATTTGATATACTTTTTGATTCCAATTTCTGTAATATATTTAGGACTCCAACCAAGTTTATTTAATGAAAAATCTTTTGCCTCTGATTCCATTATTTCACCATCCCTATACGGAAATTTTCCGAAATTTAATTTTGTATTTGAATTTGAAATATTTTTTACTAGAGTTACAAATTCTTTTATTGAAATACTTTTACCTGTCGCAATATCATATTGTTGGAAATTTTCTAAAAATGAAAACGATTTTAAAACATATTCATAAGCACTCACAACATCATCAATGTAAATAAAATCTCTTGTTTGAGTTCCATTTGTAAAATCAATTGACTCAACGTTATTTAATATCTTTTTTGTAATACTTGGAACAAATTTTTCTGGAGCATCATTTTCTCCATACATATGGAATATCTTCATATTTACAACTTTAGAAAATGAGTCTTTAGAGTAAAGTTTAATCCACTCTAAAGAATGTTTTTTTGATAGTGTATAATATGGTAAATATGAATATAAAGAATTAGAATCATTAAAAAAACTATCAGTATTTACAAATAATTTTACGTTATGTTGATTCGCTAATTCTAATAATCTAGTTGGTAAATTTATATTGGTCTTTAATAAATTTAAAAGAGATTCGCCATTTCTATTATAGACTGTTGCTGCATGAATAACAGCAAAAAAATCATGCTCTTCAAAAATATTTCTTAATGAATGCTCTAAACTTGAATATACTTTAAAATTTTCAGATGCTATTCTGTATAAATTATCTGTAGTATACTCCAAACCAATAATATCATAATCTTTTATTAATTTTTTTGCCAAATGGCTGCCTAAAAATCCATTTATTCCCGTGATTAATATTTTTTTTCTCACAATATTAAAAGTTTAAACCAAACAATTCTTCCATTTTTTCAGCTACAAAATCAAAATGTTCTTCGTTTAAAGCAGGTTGCACTCCTATCCAAAACGTATCATTCATTGTTTTTTCTGTCTGGGTTAAATCTCCTGCCACCCTGTACTCAACATTTTTAAAATAAGGTTGTTTTATCAAGTTCCCTGCAAACAGTAATCGTGAACCTATTTTATGAGAATCTAAAAACTTAGTTACATCCACTCTTGAAATACCACATCCTTCTTTTAAAGTTATTGGAAAACCAAACCAAGATGGATTGCTATTTTCCGTTGGTATTGGTAGCTGTATAAATTCTGTAAGGCATTCTAATTTTTTACGCAGATACGTATAATTAGACCTTCTTCTTTCGATAAAAAAATCTAGCTTTCCTAACTGTGCTAATCCACAAGCAGCTTGCATATCTGTAATTTTTAAATTATAGCCACAATGTGAATATACATACTTATGGTCATAACCATAAGGTAAGTCTCCATGTTTCTGTTCAAATCTGCAGCCACAAGTATTGTCACACCCAGGTGGACAGTAACAATCTCTTCCCCAATCTCTAAAAGATTCTGCA
>TARA_B110000211_G_scaffold60185_1_pt1 | contig 16623 bp, 10 predicted proteins | sample TARA_B110000211 | Tara Oceans TARA_B110000211 (sample SAMEA4397516) | marine metagenome | biome: Polar Biome; feature: [DCM] deep chlorophyll maximum layer (ENVO:01000326); material: water (ENVO:00002006), including particulate matter (ENVO:01000060) such as... | depth 30 m
ACAGTGTAGACCTACCTAAATGTTCTTATATACCCGGGGTAAAAGCAGCTAGAATAGATGAACTATTGCCTAAACAGATCGCGCAGAGACTTCAAAAAGGGTTTCTAGAGTTTGGCAAAAAATTGAATGGATTCTTAACTAATGAAGCTTTAATAGTGGCTCCTGAAAGTAGAACTTCTTCTCCTGTGAGAATACCTAGAACTTCAACCTTAGAGCACGAAGAAGTTAAAAACTTATATCCCTGTGCTGAGGGAGCTGGATATGCTGGAGGAATTATGTCTGCTGCTATCGATGGTATGAGAGTAATAGCGTCCATTAAACAAAAAAAGGAAGGCATACAGCCCTCCAATCCTCAATTGTAAATAATTACTCGGTACAGGACTACTCATTTCGTCCTATTATATTTAAAGCCTCCTCTAATGAAATGAGCTTTCCATTAAAAAGTCCTTTTAATTCTGCCTCTTCCACACCTTGTTCATGAATATTTTGTAATGCTTTTTTTGCGACATCATGGTTATCAAATTCTCCAAACATATATCGAGTAACTGCTTCATCCTTTAAAGGCTTAACACTACCTAGCTCTAATAATTTCTCTAGTCCTTTAGTTGGGATAACGTTTGCATACTCGCCCAATTGAATTTGGAATTTTATAAATCTAGGATTAATAGAATTATTCTCTTCATCATAAGTAAGGTCTTTAGCTGAAGGTGCTACATCCAATCCAGCATTAAACAACGTTATTCTACTCCCATCTCTGTAAGCTGTAATAAATGCATCTTCAAAACCTTGAGTCAAAAGTTCTATTTTTCTTTTTTCGGCACTTTCAGTATCGTTATAAGATTCGGTCATATATCGAGTTAGACCGTCATCACCAGAAAGAAATAATAAATCATCTACCCCTGTGAATATATTATCTGATAAATCATATCTAAACGCTCCTACTTGAACTCTATAGACAACCGCTTTAGACCCTTCATATTCAAATAGCGTTCTATCTCTCTCTAAAATTATTTCATTTAACGCTCCTGTTTCGGCATCTACATCTAACCTTTTTCCGCCTTTTTCCAATTGCACCGAACCTAATAAACCTTTTTCCGCTAAATTTAATTTCTTGTGTACAGCCTCAGGTAAAGTTTCAAAATCTCCTATTAAAAATCCTTCTTCTCCATTTTCATTAGTAGCTCTAACATTTCCCTCTGCTAAGATGGAGTTAATTTCAGACTGATTCATTCCTCTCTTATTTGGTAAAATTAGAACTGTAAAGTTTTGTTTGTTTTTTTCACCTTCAACTTTATTGTATAACTCATCAAATTCATTAGCCCCTAAAGAGTCTATCCAAACCATATACTTATCGAAGAACATTTCGTCTTCTATAGCTACACCATACTCATCTACTAACCATCCGTTTTCTGTGGCGGGCTCATCATCTTTGTAATCTGCTACTCCATCATTATCAAAATCTAAAGGGCATCCCTTTTCATCTACATTTATTCCTTCTGGATGCCCTAAACAATCATCATCTAAATCAGCAACTCCATCTTTATCTGAATCCCACAACTCATAGGAAAGAAATTCTTCTCCGTTTTGATCAAGCTCAACATCAAAGTTTGGTCTCTTCTTAGTAGGAATGTGTAAATCGTAACTCAGAGAAAGAGAAGAATGTAAGAATCTATCTTTCTTTCCATCACTAGATGATCCCGAATCATTAACGTTGTCTGCTAAATCATTCATATTAAAGAATAATGTGGTTCCTAGCTGTCCTTTTAAATGTTTACTGAATTTGAAATTAACTCCTGCAGATAAAGGGATACTTATAGTTCTGTCTGGGTATGTACCATTCTCACCTTTATTTAACCCTCTTAAGTCAGTTTCATATACATAATCTCTTTTCACCATTATAGCGTCATGAAGGTTGGGAGCTGATTCAGGAAGACTCATTAGACTTCCGTCAGACCATAGATTGTATTCATTCCCTTGAGCATCGAACAAATCAGCTTTAGACAAGAATTCGAAACTTGATATACCAGTTCCTATATAAGGCTGCAAGTAAGTTGATTTGGGTAAAAAGTTTTCAAAATTATAAGTCAAAAGAGCTGTTCCTCCAGTAATCTCACTCTGAAAATTATTTAGCATATCTAACCCTGGCTCATTAACAGTAACAGTACTAAGAACTGCTGAAAATGATAAATCCAAAAAGTAATTGACAGGCACCTGCACGCCTAAGCTTAAGGCTAAACTGGAGTTAAATGGATTGTTCGTCTCAGTTTTATTGCCAGTATCTCCATAAAAAGTGAAGGTTCCAATTCCTAAACCGACCATAGGTCTCAGTTTATTGGGAGCTGAATTTATAATTTCGTCCTCCACCTCTAACTGGAGCAAATCTGATTGAGAATTGGCTGTAAAGCAGGCAACTAAAGGCATAAATAGCAAACATAATATTCGAAGCATGATAATTTATTTATAATTCTACCTTGATTATACGCCTACAAATGGTATAAGTTTCTTTTGTGAAGGATTTAATGAGGGTTCTGAATTAGTTTTGTGGCTTAAATCCAAAATCTGTTGAGTTATATTCCTGAACAAACCATTAAAGACTTAGAGTTTGATTTAATCAGACTACTGCTGCATGACAACTGTATTTCTGACACAGCTAAACTCAGGATGGTGGATTTAACTCCAATAACTGATTTTGACACTTTAGAATTAGAATTAAAACGCCTAAACGACTTAAAATCGATTAGAGTAGAAGGACTTCCTTTTCCAGCATTAGACTTTGAAGAAATAGAAGATGAGTTAGAAACTTTAGAAAACAGACACAATGTTCTTCCAGAAGAGAGCTTCTTTAAGATCAAGCTCTTATCGGAACTTATAAATAGAATATTATTCTTTTTTTCAGATAAAAAATCTAGATTTCAGTTTCTTAAAGAACTTACCGCTAACCTATATCATACAGATGATTTAGTTAAGGCTATAAATAAGGTATTCGATGCTAAGGGAAAAGTAAAAGATGACGCTTCACCTGAATTGTTTAAAATTCGTCAGGATAAGAAAACCACCAGGAATAGAATTAACGTCAACTTCGATAAACATCTAAGGTCACTTCAGAAAAAAGGAATTCTCGCTGATAATAATGAGACATTCCTTCATGGAAAAAGAGTACTCTCCGTCATAAGTTCATATAAGAGAAGCGTAAGTGGAAATGCTCTTGGGAATAGCAAGACCGGAAATGTAACCTACATTGAACCCTCTTTAAACATACCCCTGAACCATGAGTATGAAATGCTTAGAGATGATGAGCGCCAAGAGATTTTTAAAATACTTAGGGAACTGACCTATGCCGTAAGAGAACATCTTCCTTTACTACAAGAGTATCAGCGTTTCATTACCGAACTGGATTTTATCAATGCGAAGTCCAAACTAGCCATTCAGCTTAGGGCTAACTTACCAAAACTATCAGAAAACTCTGAAATAGAGTTAATCAATGCCTACCACCCTATTCTATTAGTCACCAATGACATTAATAGAAAGCCTACTATGCCCCAGAGCATTCTATTAGACAAATTCAATAGAATGATAGTTATTTCTGGCCCAAATGCTGGTGGAAAAAGTATTACCTTAAAAACAGTAGGGCTTCTTCAGCTTATGTTTCAGAGTGGCCTTTTAATCCCTGCAGACGCTAATAGTAAGATAGGCGTGTTTCATAATATACTCACAGACATAGGAGACAACCAATCTATAGAGAACCAACTCTCCACCTATAGTTATCGCCTAAAAAGGATGAAGGAATTTCTAGAGCGTAGCAATAAGAAAACAATGGTACTGCTAGATGAGTTCGGAACTGGCTCAGACCCTGAACTAGGTGGAGCTATGGCAGAGGTTTTCTTTGAAGAATTGTATAACAAGAAGGCGTTTGGAGTAATTACCACTCATTACTCCAACATAAAGCTAAAAGCGGATAAGCTTCAGAATGCAGTAAACTGCTGCATGCTTTTTAATCAAGAAACTCTAGAACCTACCTTTAAATTATCTGTAGGAATGCCCGGCAGCTCTTTCACATTCGAGGTAGCAGAGAAAAATGGGATTCCTTTGGAACTCATAGCTAAAGCTAAAGCTAAGTTGGATTCTAAAAAGGTTGATATGGATAAACTTCTATCTGCATTGCAAAAAGAAAAGTCTCAGCTAGAAATCATAAATAAACAATCAATTGAAAGCACTGCAAATGCGAAAAAAGCAGAGAAAAAATTCATTGATAAGAAAGATGCTCTTGATCAAAAAATTGCTACACAAAGAAATCTAGCCGAGGAGAATAATCAATTCATAACTCGAGGAAAGAAAGTGAGTAGCTTCATTGAGAATTTTGACACCAGATCTAAGAACAAAGAATTACTGGCTGATATTAGAAAATACTTAGCAGTAGAAAAAACAAAAATTATTCAACTTCAAAGTCAAACAGCCCTTAAAGTTAAATCTCAAGCTAAAGCTGATTCGAAGAAGAATATAGTTCGACAAAATGACGAGCAGAAAAAAATCAAAATTGGCTCTAAGGTTAGGCTTATCGGTGCTAAAATGCTAGGTGATGTCATAGAGAAAGACGGGACTGAAGTTACCGTTCTCTTTGGGAATTTAAAGACCAAGCTAAGTGTTCAGAAATTAAGGCTTGTAAGGTAATCTACCAGAGCATTAAACAACGCCTTTGTGCACTTGCCCTAAACCCTCTGTTGAGTAGTCTTATAACTCCCACACTAAGAGGTTACTCCTGAGTATATTAGTCAGTTATTGAACATTGCAAGACGAAATAAGACTTAGAAAGTAATAGAAAAAAAAGGTGATAACAGATTTCATTCATAATGACACGAAAACAATGATAGCTGACCGATCAATCTGTAAACAATCGAATATTTAAATGAAGATTTTAGATCTCCAATTACTTGATAGATTTAACATATGTTTGAACCTATGGTTCAGTGAAATTCAACTTTTAACACAAATACGTTAACCTTTTTGGCACAAAAATAGTATCATTAACATTACATTAGTCTTAAGTCACTAGAAAACATATACAATGAAAAAAATAGTCGGTACTTTATCTCTTCTCTTCATTTTCGGGATTGGGTATTCTCAAGAGTTAAATGAAAAAACTACTACCGAAAAATTCAACAAGCTTCTATACTATGTAAACAACCTTTACGTAGATAGTGTAGACGCGGAAGAACTGGTAGAGATAGCGATAATCAAGATGCTAGAAGAGCTAGATCCTCACACTAGTTATATCCCTGCTGATGAGGTAAAGAAAGCAAGTGAACCACTAAAAGGAAATTTTGATGGAATAGGAATTCAATTCAATGTATTAAAAGACACCATATTCGTAGTACAAACTATTTCTGGTGGGCCATCTGAAAAGATTGGGCTCATGGCTAATGATAAAATAATTACTGTGGATGGAGAGTTAGTGGCTGGAATTAATATTCAAAACTCTGATGTAGTAAAAAAGTTGAAAGGTCCCAAGGGAACTGTAGTTAATGTGGGAGTTAAAAGAGGTAAATCTAAAGAATTATTAGATTTCATCATTACGAGAGATAAAATTCCAATTCATTCTGTAGATGCCTCTTATATGGTAGCTTCTAAAACAGGCTACATCAAGGTGAACCGATTTAGCGCTAATACTGAAGAAGAAATGACCATCGCTTTAGTCCAACTTAAAAAAGATGGAATGGAAGATTTAATTTTAGATCTTCAAGGAAATGGAGGTGGATATTTAAATACTGCCATCTGGATGGCAGATGAGTTTCTTTCAGACGATAAATTAATAGTTTATACGGAAGGGAGAGCATTCACAAGAGATAATAGATATGCTAAAAATAAAGGTGTGTTTGAAAAAGGAAGACTCGTAGTTCTGATAGACGAAAGCTCAGCTTCTGCGAGTGAAATAGTATCGGGAGCTATACAAGATTGGGATAGAGGAATGATCGTGGGAAGAAGGTCTTTCGGAAAAGGTCTAGTTCAAAGGCCAATAGCTCTACCTGATGGTTCTGAGATAAGGTTAACAATGCAAAAGTACTACACTCCTTCTGGAAGATGTATTCAAAAGTCTTATGATGATGGCATAGAGGCATACAGAAAAGAAAAACGAGAAAGGTATGAGAGTGGAGAAATGTTTAGCTTGGATAGCTTGGACTTACCTGATTCACTTAAATACTTCACCAGCACTAAAAGAACTGTTTATGGAGGTGGGGGTATTTTACCCGACATTTTTGTAGCTTTAGATACTACAGAGACTTCTGAGTACTTCGGGAAATTAGTTAGAAGTGGTATTATAAATACTTTTGTTTTGAACTATATGGATGCTAACAGAAGTAAGCTAGACAAGAGTTACAAATCTCTAAACGATTTTAAAAGGAAATTTACCATCACCGGTGATTTAATGGATGAATTAATAAAAGATGGTGAAGCAGAGGAAGTAGCCTATGACAAAGAAGGTTTCAACACCTCAAAACGAGTATTAGAAATTAGAATGAAAGCTTTAATAGCCAGGAGCCTCTATGGAAGCAGTGCTTTTTATGAAGTAATTAATGATTTAAACGAAACATTACAGGCTGGAATAAAAGCATTGGAAGACGGCAGTTATGAAGGATTAAATCTAGCGTTTAAAGATTTCAAGTAAGTGATTTATTTAATTAAATTTGTACCCATTAATCGATAAAGAAAATTTAAATTATGAGTGAAAAATTCAAAGTTGTTATATTCGCTGTAGCTGCAGCATTCATTGGAGGAACTACTCTTACTTCATGTGGTGAGGAAAGTACTGGTGAATTTAGAAAAGTAGAGGATAGCACTGAAATTGCTGGAGCTGACGCTAAAAAAGTTAAGGCTAAAAAAGAAGACAAAAGAGGAAAAGATGCTACTCCTGAATACACAGGCCCTGTAACTTCGTATACCGTTAATGAAGAAATGCATGATTTTGGTGAAGTAGAAAATGGAAGTCAAAATCCATTCACTTTCGTAATTACTAATACTGGAGATAACCCATTGGTTATCGAAAAAGCAAAAGGAAGTTGTTCTTGCACTGTCCCTAAGAAACCAGAAGATCCTATTATGCCAGGTGAATCAGGAGAAATAGAGGTTACATTCAAGCCCAAGCCCTCTCAAGCTGGAAAAGACATTACTCAAGTAGTTACTTTAACTGCTAACACTGAGCCTAGAGATACAAAATTAAAGATAAAGGCAAAAGTACAACCAAAGGAAGAAGAGGAAGCTCAATAGGCTTTCTTCAATCTTAAAAGATTGTGCAAACCGTCTTAGCTTCGCTAAGGCGGTTTTTTTATTTAGAAAAGCTCTGAATCCTCTCCAAGTATTCCATTTATCTCTCCTGCTAACACCCTATCCTTTTCTGTAATGCTATTCCCAGACTCGTGTGTACATAATTCTATGGTTACTACATTATAGACGTTATGCCATTCTGGGTGATGATTAGACTTCTCAGAAATGAAAGCTACCCTTGTCATAAAAGTAAATGCTTCCTGAAAATCTTTGAACTTAAACTGACGCACTAACTTGTTATCGATTTCTTGCCACATGATAAAACTGTTTATACAAAGGTAAATTTGAATCCGCTCGAAATTGAATGCTTAATTTTACCTTTTTAAAACCACATTCTTAATAATGATTCCATTTTCCCCACCTCGAATAGATAACCTGACCATAGAAGCGGTAACAAACGTGCTTGAATCTGGATGGATAACGACTGGTCCAGCAACCAAAAAATTCGAAAAAAATATAGCGGAATACATTCAAGTTTCTAGGGTTATCTGCCTGAACTCATGGACGAATGCCGCAGAACTTTTTTTAAGGTGGTACGGAATTTCAGAGGGTGATGAAGTGCTCGTTCCTGCCTACACTTATGCTGCATCCGCCAACATCATATTTCACCTAGGAGCCACTCCTATTCTGGTAGATTCGGAGAAAGGAAAATTTAATCTTGATTTAGAAGATTTAGAAAGGAAAATCACCTCAAAAACCAAAGTAATAATGCCTGTAGACATAGGTGGATTCCCCTGTGACTATGAGGCTATAAAAGACATAATCCTTAGAAAATCTCCACTATTTATTCCGAAAAATGATAACGAGAAGAAACTGAACAGGATTCTACTTTTCTCTGACGCAGCACATAGCTTAGGAGCTACTATAAATGGAAGACCAGCGGCTATTTACTCCGATGTGAGCTGTTTTAGCTTTCATGCGGTAAAAAATCTTACAACAGCAGAAGGCGGTGCTTTGGGCTTCAACCTTCCCGAAAACTTCGATAGTGAAGAACTTTATAAGGATCTCAATATTTATTCTCTGCATGGACAAACAAAAGATGCCTTATCCAAAACGAATTCTGGGAGCTGGAAATATGACATTATTCATGCAGGATATAAATGTAATATGACCGATCTTCAGGGAGCTATAGGCCAAGTAGAACTGGATAGATATGAATCTGAGACATTAGTGAAAAGAAAAAGCATCTGTAATTCATATCACGATGGTTTTAAGGAAGAGTCCTGGTACATAGCGCCTCCAATGGTTACAAAGACTAAAGAAACTTCATACCATTTATTCCAACTAAGAATAGATGGCTTTACAGACTCTCAAAGAGATTTAGTGATAAACGAATTAAGAGATAAAGGGATTAGTACAAATGTTCACTTTATGCCACTGCCCTTCTTTACTTTCTATAAAGAGAAAGGATATCAAATAGCTGATTACCCAAATGCCGTTAACTCCTACTCCACCGAAATTTCTTTACCTGTGTTTTATGACCTCACGAATGAACAACTAGGCTATATCGTACAGACTGTTAAACAAGTGATTAAAGATATTACAGATGACGAAGCGTAGTTTTGATATAATTATGAGTGCATTAGGAATGTTTTGTCTAAGCCCTCTATTACTTCTATTAAGTTTAGCCATTATTCTAAATTCCGGTTTTCCCGTTTTTTACTTCCAAAAAAGAATAGGAAAAGGAGGTCATGCTTTTAAATTAATAAAATTTAGAACTATGAGAACAAACTCAAAAGGGCTCCAGATAACCTTAGACAAAGACCCAAGAATTAGTGGTATAGGAAGTGTTCTTAGAAAGTATAAGCTAGACGAGCTGCCTCAACTATTAAATATTTTTTTCGGCCAAATGAGCTTCGTAGGCCCAAGACCTGAAGTCAGAAAATACGTAGAACTGTACACCGCAGAAGAAAAAAAAATAATATCCATAAAACCTGGATTAACAGGGCTAGACTCTCTTAATTATTCTCAGGAAAGTGAATTACTGAAAAACACGATAGACCCTGAACATACATACATTACTGAAATTCTTCCTGAAAAAATAAAACTGAATTTAGTGTATCTAGAAAAAAGAAGCTTCGGTTATGACATTTCGATTATTCTAGCCACCATCAAGAAAATATTTTCTTAGCTATTCGTCTTAATCCTTGCAAAAACATTCTGCAATTCTCTCAAACCTTCTACTTTAAGTTCGTCTCCTTTTTCTTGGAAACCAAAAATGAGGTTGTTTATCAGACGGTTTATGATATCACTGTTATCACATGGTTTATAGAACTTAACCTTTTCGGGTAGATTCAAATGAAATAAGAATTCATCTATTTCATTTTTATGGATTACAGTTCCATCTGAGAAAGGGTTTATGTAAAATAAGATGCCATTCTCTGCCACCGTCTCGTCTAGCATAGAAGCTATTCCATGCTCATCCATATAGCATAGTATAAAGTGGTTTGGTAGATTAACTCCGTAAATAGGAATATCTAAACTATTGGCTAGCACCTGATATAGAATGGCAAGTGAAAGAGGACTTCCTTTTTTACTACTTAACACATCACCTAAAAACGAATTATTAGGAGAAGTGTAATTTGATTTATTTCCGCTAAAACCATGCACATTAAAAAGAATGTGATTCATGATTCTCACCTTCTCAAAACCTGTAAGATTATCATTTAACTCTAGCCAGACATCTTGTCTAATTCTAGTAATCTCTTTTCTAATGAGGTCAGGATTATAAGAAGGATACTGAAACTGATTAATTAAAAGAGCGCCTTCCAGAAGGTCTTTTTCTTCTGAGGCATGCCACTCCTTCATTTTTACAGAAATCGATTCTAATTGAATAGACTGAATAAGCTGGTCTATTCTATCTATGTACAAAGGCCCGAAGCTGGAAGTCTCCCTCTCCTTTTCGAGCTTAGGAATTACATCAGCACCATAATTTTTAATTTCAGATTTCACCTGAGAGAATATTATTTCATCAGGGTCTTCAATTAAAGATATCAGTGCATCTATCTGATTTGTGATCATATTTTACAAGTAGAGAAAGGTTGACTCCAAATGTATATGCGAATCTTCCTATGGAATTACCTGTAGTTTTTACTTCTTAACAGCTAACTGCTCAAACTATTAAGAGCTCTATCTATCAGCGAATTAACTGCTTCTTCAGGATTTAAACTAAACTCCTTATTTATTCTATTTGCTAGTATGACACACAGTGTTAAATGAGAGTGCCCAAGCATTTTAGACAATGCATAGATGCCTGATGTCTCCATTTCGAAGTTGGTAACACTCATTCCATGAGAAGAAAAAGACCTGTAGCTCTCTTCTATTTCGGGGTTCCTTAACCGCCCTCTCAGCTCTCTGTTTTGTGGGCCATAAAAACCATTGGCTGTTATGGTAATCCCTTTATGATTATAAACTCCTTCAAATTTATCAAGAAGGTGTTTAGAAGCCATCACTGCGTATGGTGAAGCTACTTTCTCAGGCCATCCGCAATCCTGCGAAAAACGATCAGCCATGTCTAATTCATCTTGAGAAAACTCAAAATCATAAAAATGAGGAACACCATCCATTCCTATAGCAGCTGCGGAGCAAACTATATCATGTAACTTAATTTTAGGATCTAGCGCTCCAGAGGTACCCAACCTAAGAAAATTCAACTTCCTTAACACTTTATTAACCATACGAGTAGTTGGATTTATATTGACCGCAGCATCCAATTCATTTATTACAATATCTATATTATCCACGCCTATACCTGTACTTACCACAGAAATCTCTTTGGAATTATATCTTCCTGTTTGAATACAAAACTCTCTAGAAGCAGTGGAAAAACGAACGGAATCAAATCTGGAAGTAATCACTGCGACTCTATCTGGATCACCCACTATAATAATATCATCTGCTAAATCCTCTCCTTTAACACCTAAATGATAAACCGATTTATCTGGCCTTAAGATGAGTTCAGATTCAGAGAAATATTTTTCCATTGATTTTAATTTTAATGTAAATGTACTGGTAATAGATAATTTTGAATATTATTTGTGCGTTGCAACGCAAATAAACCTAAAACCTTATTAATAAAAATTTTTGTGATTGGAATTCGCAGGAAGATTTTACATTTGGCATTAGGATTGTTAAACAAGGTTAAGCAAAACAACTAATTTCAAACTCAACTTGTCTAATAGACAGATTTTATAAAATGAAAAAATATTTATTGGCTATTCTAGTACTCTGCAGCATGGGAATACAGGCACAGAATCATACTATTAAAGGGAAAATTAACGGGTTAAATGAAAATGACTCGGTTTACCTGGCTCAGTACCTTGGTAAAAGTTTATTCTACAATGACACTGCCGTAGTCAAGTCTGATGGCTATTTCACCTTCGAAGGAAAACCTTATGAGTTAGGCGGTAAATATGCTATAGTAACTCCTGGCCCTAAATTATTAGAGGTTCTGCTTGATAGCGAAAATTTGCTTTTCGAGTCAGACCAAGAGAATTTAGACTTCAATATGAATGTAATAGAGTCTAAAAACAACCAAATTTTTTATGATTACAAAAGGTTTTTAGGTCAGAAAAATACTGAAAGAGGTCCCTGGGACATTACAGCTAAGGACTCTCTATCTAATGAAAAAGAAGTGAAGAATGCTAGAGAAGAAATAGGCAAGCTGACGGAAGATGTAATCAACTATCAAAAGAGAATTATCGGAGAAAACAAGGAGATCCTCGTAGGTAAGATGATTAATATGTCTATGGATATAACAGTTCCAGACGCTCCTAAAACAGCAGAAGACGAACGTCAATGGAGATATAAATATTACAGAAACCATTACTGGGATAATGTAGATCTCACAGACCCTAGACTAGTGAGAGAGCAAGCTTTTCATAGAGTACTGGAAAAATATTTGAGTACTGTTTTACCTCAAATACCTGATACCATAGTAGCCGAAGGAGGGAAATTACTAGAAAAAGTAGCGGCTAATTATGACATGTACAAGTATACTCTTCACCAGCTGACTTATCTCACAGAAACGAGTAAGATTATGTGCATGGATAGGGCTTTTGTGGCTATAGTAAACAAGTATTATAAAACAGGAAAAGCAGATTGGTTAGACGAAGAAAAATTAGCTAAAATCATAGAAGGATCGGATAAGAAATCTAAAACCCTGTGTGGTGAAGTGGCTCCTAATATTATTCTTCCAGACGTTACTGGAGAAGAATGGATAAACATGCATGACATAGAAGCAGAATATTTAGTCATAGCTATATGGGAACCTGGATGCGGTCACTGTAAAAAAGAAATGCCTAAACTCCAAGAAGTTTATAAGCAGTTTAAATCTAAAGGCTTAGAAATAGTAGCTGTAAATAATGAGCTTGAAAATGAGGACTGGGCTCAATTCGTAGAAGAAAAGGAACTGGACTGGATAAACATCAGTGACAATCCTGAAATAAATAATAGCGAAAATGCCAGACAGCTAATTATAGACGGGACCACTACGCTGAATAGTTTAAATTTCAGAGCTATGTATAATATCACTAGCACTCCTCAAATTTATCTTTTAGATAAAAATAAAGAGATTATAGCCAAGCAGCTGAACTCCGAACAATTAGAAGGTATGTTGGAAAACTTATTAAACAATCCAAATGACTTTCCGATTAAAGAAATCAAAGTAATACCTGAAGAATAAAAAGAAGCTTAAATAAAAAAAGGCGCCTTTGGCGCCTTTTTTCTAATGCTATTTCAAAGTATCTGGTCTTACTCTTTTATCACTTCGAGCTTTTCACTGAATAATGAACCTTCACTATCTAGGGCGCTAATCAAATAAAAACCTGATGATAAGTTAGAAATGTCTATTTGAGCAAACCCCTTTTCAGTTTTTTGCGAGACAACCATTTTCCCTTGATTATCATATATCTCCACTTCCTCAATAGCTAAACCTAAGAAGTCTAGGGATATTTTATTACTCGCAGGATTAGGATAAACTAAGAAATCTGCTTTATTCTCTTCCGTTATATTAACCACAGGCTGAACCCCTATAGTAAATACTCCTACACCAGTAAAGTCTAAATTGGCAGACCAAACCCCACCATCATTAGTTAATGGCACGAAAGAAGGAGTTAACCCTAACACGAATGTAGGGTTCGCTAGATAGACGATTCCTGGCTGTACTCCATTATCTAAAAATCCTGTTTCATCATAAACCTGAACCAATACTGAACCCACGTCACCCGTTTCTTCATAACCCCAAGTTCTAGCTATTCTTCCACTCAAGAATACATCATCACCCCAAGCCCACTCTAAATCGCCATTTCCTGTTCCCCATAAAAGAAACTCTCCATCATCGATATCACTAGGCTCACTCATTCTTATAATTCCTCTTCCCTGCGCATCTAGGTGCTTATCATACTCCGTAACCTGACCTATACCTGCTACCTCTTCATTATATAATTCATCTTGCGTATATCTCTCTAATCCATCTGCAGGAGCACCGTACTTACTAGACAGATAATTTCTTACAAGTATCGTATGGGTATCATATAAACGCTCAGAATACATAATCTGCTCAGCTATCAAACCTGCTCCATATCTATTACCAAAATCTCTTCCGAAGTTAACTTCTACCACATCCTCTGAATCCCTAATCACCTCATTTACAAATCTTCTATCTACATTCCCGTTCACATAACTATCTAAGAATTTATTGGCAAAATTATTATGATACTGCATTCCGTGAATAGTAGCCGTATTTATACCGGGAACGAATGTTGTGTTTAGCCCTAATGTTTCATTATTCATGTTATCGTAAATAATACCTGTAGTATTAAATCCATCTTTCCAAGGATGTACTATGAATCCATTAGCCTCTCTAGCAGAAGCCAACCAGCCGTATTCGTTCCATAGCGTATAACCGTCAGGGTTATTCTCAGCACTAGCTACTAAAAACGCAGTCAGATTTTCTTTTACTCTTACTTCATCCGTTCGTAAAAAGGCACTGTCTCCAGTGAGTAAAAATGCCGGTTGACCATTAAATAAATCAGAGTTTTCAACGTAAAATGGTTTGTGCGCATCTAAGTCCTGCGTTGCTATAGCTCCATTTCCACTCACATCTTCCCAATACCCCACTAAATCTCCATCAGCAATACTAGTATCACCCTCTTCATTATATAAGCCTTCATTAGCCATAAACCAATAAGAAAGTTCATCCTGATTACCAACACCTCCAGGGCCATATATACCCAGTGGTTCTGGACTTTCATTATAAGCTATAGAAAGCACGTAACTCTCTTCTGTAAGGGTTCCTAATTCATCAGTAGCCACATCATTAGGAATATAAACCGTAACCTCTCCGAAAACCAAAGGCGTAATGGTTAATTCATAATTCACAGGACCTCCGGTTAAATCTGTTATAGACGCATTAGTCACTATAATTTCATCTATAGTTAGCGTCTCCGCAGAGACATAGTTTAGGTTTTTATAGAACTTTACATCCATAGTCGTTTCTCCATAAATCTCACCTGATTCATTCTGTGGAATAATAGATGCTTTGGCTGGGAAGTAATATGTCTCTGAGTCATATAAATCAGACTCCCATAATCCTCTTCCATAGGTAGCTCCTCTTATTCTACTTGACTCTATATCTTCTCCGTAATATATTTCCAGTTCATTAACATTTACAGCCGGAGGTAAATTTCCTCCAGAAAACGGAACCCACTCCGTCATAGTAGCATCCTTGAAGAAAACTCCCAATTCGGTACCAATGTACAATCCCTCATCAGAGTTTTTGTCATACACAATACTATTTATAACTACATCTGGGAAATTCTCATCTGTCATTAATTCCCATGAGTCTCCTTTATCCGCACTTTTATAAACCTCTCTAAAAAAGGCCATATAAAGAATATTCTCATCATAAGGATGCGCCTCTAAATCATCTATAGTTAAATTGAATTGCGGAAGGCTAGTCGATAAGTTTATCCATTCAGATTCGGGATCATTAATATTGTCTTTTCTAAATAGTTTTCTCGTCAATTTAGAAATATACATTGTCTCAGGATTAACTATAGACTGACAGATTTCATTAATATTAGCTCCATCGTTACTAATTAAGTTCTGTGACATTCTTTCCCATTCTACATCATCTATATTTTGAGTTTTAATGTTATCACATCTCCAAAGGTTTAAATAACCTAAGAACATGGTATTTGAGTTTGAGTTATCTAATTTATATGGAGTTACCCAAAGACCATTTTCATCTATACCACCTAACCCATTTCTACCGCAAGCCTGAGCAGAATAATTCGGGCCAGTTCTTCTAATTTCACCGTTTTGAATGGCTCCATAAAAATAATCAGGATCTTCCTGGTCGTACATACACTCCATTCCATCTGCTCCTATTCTTCTTTCCCATTTAGTCCCTATCCACTCACTTGTCCCATTATCCTGAAAACCGGTAAGTACATTATTTACTGAATGGGGAGACTGTCCTAGCTTATACATTTGACTTATCACCATTCCATTGGACTGGTCTTTCCATACTGTATTATTTTCTCTCTCGTAGATACCTCCATCATTGCCTAACCAATAATTCCCCGTGTGCGGACTGAATGCACTCGCATGGTGATCTACATGTACATAGTTGTCAGAGGCCTCAAGCCACGTAACTCCTCCATCTTGTGACCTCAACACTCTAATTCCTGCTACATAAACATCCAACGCATCATTGGGGTTAACTGCTATGGTTAAATCATACCACGCCTGACCTCCACTGGCGTCATTAGACCAACCTAAAATATTAGGAGAATCTGACATTTCTTCCCATGTCTCACCAGCATCAGTACTTCTAAACAATGCTCTAAAATCAGTAGAGTTGGCAGCACATACGTAAACCCAATCCGGCTCTGCAGGAGTAACCGCTATTACCGACCTAGAGGAAAATGAAATACTTCCAGACTGATATTCGAATGTAACACCACCGTTCGTACTTTTATAAAACGAAGTGCTCCCAGTAGCATAAACTATATCTGGATTTGTAGGGTGAAGCTTGATATCTTTAAAATTATTAGTTGGAGAAACCAACGACCACGAATTTCCTCCACTTGTAGTTCTATATACTCCGTCATTAGAAGCGGCCAGAAGTATATCTGTATTATCTGGGTTCACCACCATCATCCCTACCACCACATCGGGCATACCAAACCCTGGTGAACTCCACGTTTCTCCGCCATCAACAGACTTCCAAACACCTAATCCTGGCGCATCAGCAGAGTCTCTATCTCCTGTCCCTATATATATAATATCTGGATTATTCGG
>TARA_B110000211_G_scaffold46709_1_pt1 | contig 16617 bp, 14 predicted proteins | sample TARA_B110000211 | Tara Oceans TARA_B110000211 (sample SAMEA4397516) | marine metagenome | biome: Polar Biome; feature: [DCM] deep chlorophyll maximum layer (ENVO:01000326); material: water (ENVO:00002006), including particulate matter (ENVO:01000060) such as... | depth 30 m
GCTCATTGCTCTGGGCCTCACACTTATTTTTGGCACTTTGGGCGTAGTTAACTTTGCCCACGGCGCCTTATACCTCATCGCTATCTATTTAGCTGTAAGTATCAACAACGCACTAGGCTTTGGCTTTGCGCTCATTCTTGTACCCCCTATTCTATTTATAATCGGGGTTCTTTTGGAACGCGGGTTGATTCAGCGTTTCTACGACCGCCCTCACACTGATCAAATCTTGGTGACCTTTGGCTTAGCCATCGTTATTCAAGAACTTCTTAAGTGGGTGTTTGGTGCCAACAACATACCGTTTTCAATCCCTAGCTGGGGCAACGGTATCATCATGATGCATGACTACCTGCCATTCCTAGAAGGGTTTGTAGTGTATCCCAAGTGGCGCATGATATTAGTTGTGGTAGCCATTGTTACAGTATCAGCCGTATTTGCTCTATTACACCTTACACGTTTTGGTTTAGTGATTCGTGCAGGTATGCGAGATGCAGAAATGTTGCAATTTCTTGGTGTTAACATTAACCGCCGCTTTATGATTGTGTTTGGCCTAGGGGCCATGATTGCAGGCGTTGCTGGTGTATTCGGCGGCCCAGTAACTCAGGTATCACCAGAAGTGGGCATGCAGTTACTTGTGCCCTCGTTCTTGATCGTAGTTATTGGCGGCATGGGTTCGTTAGGTGGTGCTGTATTAGCCAGTATATTGATCGGTATGGCGCAAAGTTTTACAGCTCCTTACATCTACATTAACACCATTATTATTTACCTAATCACCGTCATCATTTTATTGGTCCGCCCACGTGGCTTGTTAGGTGCCAAAGGAGTATTTGAATAATGATCACTCAAAATAACTTTTGGCAACACAACAGAACTGTGTTGATATTCGCTTTAATCGCCTTAACAATGCCTTTATGGTTCCCACTAATAGGTGGTTATTCAGGCTTAGATACTAAGATCATGATCTTTTGTATTTTTGTTGTAGGTTTCGATATTTTGCTTGGCTTTACCGGTTATTTATCTTTTGGACACGCAGCCTTTTTTGGTATTTCTGCTTACGTTACAGGCATTATGTTGAAGAACTTCTCTGACAATATTATTCCAGCCATATTGGTGGCCGTGTTAGCCGCCACTGTTGTTGCTGTAATTATTGGCTTACTAACACTAAAGAGAACAGGTATTTACTTTTCCATCCTTACCTTAGCCTTTGCGGAAATGTTCGACTCTATGGCCATGTCTATGTTGCAAAAATGGACTGGTGGTGAAAACGGTTTAACCGGCATGCCTACTCCGATGTTGTTTGACTTAAAAATGCAGGGCGATACGGTATTTTACTTTGTTACTCTTATGGCTATCTTCTTGTTTTACATGGCCAAACGTATTGAGCGCTCACCTGTAGGTTTAATGATGAAAGCTATCAAGTGCAACCAAACCCGTTTGGAGTTCACTGGTATTAACGCACGTAAATACAAGCTATTAGCATTCGTAATAAGTGCTATTTATGCCGCTATTGCAGGTGCATTGATGGTGGTTTATGAACCTTTTGTAGGCCACGAATTCCTTGGTTGGCACCAGTCTGGTGAAATCGTCATCATGTCTGTCATTGGCGGCGTAGGCACTTTGGTTGGACCAATGTTAGGTGCAGGCTTCATGCTGTACTTTGAAAACGTGCTTTCTGTAAACATGGGAGAGCAGTGGTTACTTGTTCTAGGCGCAATCTTTATGGCCGTTGTCATCTTTATGCCTGGTGGTTTTATGGAAGGGATAGCCCGCCTCAAAAAACGTTATTTCACCACCGTTGACGGCGAATAGGGGACTGAATCATGGCTATATTAGATATACACCAAGTATCCTTAAGTTTTGGTGGCTTAAAAGCCTTACAAAACGTTGATTTAAAAATCGAAAAAGGTACTACACACGCCCTTATCGGACCTAATGGTGCCGGTAAATCAACCTTACTGAACGTATTAACAGGCATGCTTAAGCCTGATGACGGTTCAGTAATGTTTGATGGCAAGCCTCTGCTTAATGTTAACTCTTACGACATTAACCAGTTAGGCATCGCTAAAGTATTCCAGACGCCAGCAATTTTTCCAGAAATGACCGTTTTACAAAACGTGACCATTCCTGTGTTTGCAGCTAGAGATGGGTCTTTTAACCTGAATATGTTTGAGGGCCGCAGCAAGCAACGCCCTCTTATTGAGTTTGCAGAGCAACAAATCTGTGAATTGGGATTAGAAAAACACATGCACTCCTTGGCAGGCAGCCTTTCACGGGGTGACAAGCGGCGTTTAGAAATGGCTATTTGTTTGGCCAATAAGCCACGCTTATTGTTACTAGATGAGCCCACCGCTGGCATGGCTCGCCATGAAACAGAGAAAACCATTGAACTGCTGAAAAGCATGCAAGATGGCATCACTAAAGTGATTGTTGAACATGACATGAACGTGGTGTTCTCCTTGGCTGAAAAGATTTCTGTGCTAGCTCAAGGCCAAATTATTGCTGAAGGCTCTCCAGACGAGATTAAAGGCCACCCCAAAGTTATTGAAGCCTATCTTGGCGAAGCTCAAGTTTAATAAGGGCATAAGGAAGCATACTATGAACGAAAGTAAACCAGACGCGCCACAGTCCTTCTTTTCTTGCCGCGAACTAAACGCGTTCTATGGAGAAAGCTACGTGGTGCAGGGCGTATCTTTTGATATTCCAGAAGGCGACATTGTGGCCCTACTAGGCCGTAACGGTGCAGGCAAAACCTCTACACTACGAGCAATCGCTAGAGCCGCCCAACCTGCTGTTAGTAGTGGTGAAATTTGGCTAAACGGCCAAGCTTTGCATAACATGAAAGCCTTTGAAGCAGCACGTGTAGGCGTTCAGCTAGTGTGTGAAGATCGCCGCATCATTCCAGGTGTTACGGTAGAAGAAAACCTAATCTTGGCGCAAATTGCCAAGCCACTAGGTTGGACTCTTGAAAAAATCTATGGCCACTTTCCAAAACTAGAAGAAAGGCGTAAGCAAGAAGCGTCTTCTCTTTCTGGTGGTGAGCAGCAGATGTTGGCATTAGCGCGAGCATTAGCAAGAGATGTAAAACTACTTTTGCTTGATGAACCTTATGAAGGATTAGCACCTGTTATCGTACAAGAAATTGAACGCATGCTTAAAGAAGTTAAAGAAATGGGCATCACTACCATTATCGTTGAACAAAATGCTGTTGCAGCGCTTAAGTTAGCTGACCATGCCATTATCATCGACTCTGGTGAAATTGTGTTTACTGGTACCGCTCAGGAGGTGTTAGATAACAAAGCACTTCGTGAAGAGTACCTAGCAGTTTAACAGCCTACGAGTGTGTTTACGTTAGTAAGCACACTCTGCTAAATTGCTACATCTGCAATGAGCCGGTCTAAGAACTGGCCACCCAAAGCAAACTGATCTAGGCTAATGTACTCGTTGGCCTTATGGGCTTGGTCTATATTTCCCGGACCGCAGACTAGGGTTGGAATACCTAGTTGCTGTTGAAACAACCCCCCTTCTGTACCAAAAATAACCTTACTGTGGGCTTCATTATTAAGCAGGCGTTTGACGTAAGTCACTAACTCAGCTTCAGGCTCGATTAACAAGCCTGGATAAGAAGCAGTTTGCTTTACGCTGATACCCGCCTCTGAAGCCACTTCTTGCATTTTAGGTTGCAGCTCAAGCTGAGCATAATCTTCGATTTTCTGTAACAGAGGTGCAGGATCTTGCTCTCCTAGGTAACGAATTTCAAATTCAAACTCACAGTGGTTAGGTACTATATTGAGGGCGGTTCCGCCTTTAATAGTACCCGTATGCAAAGTGGTATAAGGCACCTTGTAGTCATAGTCGAAAGGGCCATTTTTAGCAGACTGCTGGGCCATGTTGTTGATATACACTACTAATTGAGCAGCATAATTCACCGCATTAACACCAAGGGGAGCTTGGCCCGAGTGACAGGCGTGGCCAGTGACTTGAACCCTGTAACTAGCTTTGCCTTTATGCCCAATGACCACTTGCATACTGGTAGGTTCCCCTACAATGCACATGACTGGGCGTACGGGTAGTTGCTCCAATAACGTCAGCAGACCACGCACCCCAACACAGCCAATTTCTTCATCATAAGAAAAGGCTAAATGGAAAGGTAACTGTAATGGTTGGGCAAGCATTGCCGGTACGCGGCTTAATACTAGGGCAATAAATCCCTTCATATCGGCACTGCCACGGGCAAATAATTTGCCATCTTGTTCCACTAAAACAAACGGATCGGTAAACCAATCTTGTCCAGCTACAGGCACCACGTCGGTGTGGCCAGACAACATAATGCCACCTTTATTGGGCTGTTCTGGGTTGGCGCCTATAGTGGCATAGATGTTGGCTTTTTTGCCACTGGCATCGGGCACCAGTTGGCTGTTTATGCCGTAGTCTGTGAGGTAGCTTTGAACATAGTCTACCAGTGCTAAATTAGACTTGTAGCTGGTGGTATCAAAACTCACCAGCTTCTGTAAGATTTGCTGCGCTGAGGCGTCCAGAGACATACTTACAAGTCCCCAGGAACGCCATAACTTGGCGCAGAACTTGGGTCTAGAGCACGAGAATTGTAGTCCATCATTTGTGGTTCGTATACCTTCCACAGCTCCATCAGCTGAGTAATGGGGGCATCATCTGCCCAATCAATCCGTAGGTCTACTAACGGCCACGGGTGAATATGAGCTACTTTAAGGCCCGCAGAATGCACAGGTCCTTCTTCACCACCCGCATCTACACCCGCTTGTAACGCTAGCAGTAGCCGCTCTGCCAAATGCAACCGGGAGTGTTGCGCAAAGGTGTCTGCCATGGCCTGAGGAACAGCAGTGCTAATGAGTATATTACCAGCCGCAATACAACCATTACCCTGCACTACAGCGTTTGTACCTAGGGTTTGATCGCCCGTAAAACTTGCGCTTTGGCCTTTAGTGTCAATCAGAGCTAATTGTCTATATTCGATAAAGTCACGGCCACTCACCAGGGCATCCATTACTTGGCTAGGGGTTTTTCCTTGCTCAAGACCATCCAACATAATATTACCCAAGCTAGGGTCTGTCACGTTTTGAGTGGCAGCCGCCCCCACCCCTGCTCTAACCCACGGGCAACGACTAGCAACACTGATACTTGACGTGGTAATGGCCACACCCACCATGCCAGTGCGTTCACAATAACCGGATATAGAAAATGTCATAATTACGTCTCAAATTGTTATTAAAATTAATAAGGAGAATCTTGGTCTTGATCTTGGCCTTGCGCACCAAAAAATGAATCCGACTCATAGTGATACGGCATTTCTATTTCCCCAGACCTAAAGCGTGCCATACGACTGGCCTTACCTGCAACAATTTTTCCGGTATATTCAGAAGGAACTTGCGGCGCCATGAGTGCATAATTATCTGCTGCAGTGAGATCACAAATCAATAGCCTGCGTGGATTTTGTGACAAATTGGAGGTGCCCCCATGAAGGCACCAAGTATTCATGAGGCATATATCTCCTGCTTTTCCTTCCAATTTCATTGCCGATGCCTCACACATAGCTTGAGCTTCTGCATCTACTTTACCAACAAATACATTGTCCTTGTAATGGCTGTATTGGGGCCATAAATGAGACCCTACCACTATTCTTAAACACCCATTAGCTTCACTCATATCATCTAATAATACCAATAACGTTGTATGGTCATCATTAGTATGTACGTCAAAGGGATGGTCTTGATGGTAGTCCACACGAGTAACCATACCTGGGAGTTTGATATTAAGCTTACAGTGGTGAAACTTCACGTTGGGCCCTAATACATCAACAGCAGCGTCCACAGCGGGGCCTTCAAACAACACATCCCTATAGGCTTGAGAAATGTCTACCGGATTGTTAATCCGCCTTAACTTGGGATGTTCTTTACTGTGACCGGGTTCTAGATCAAAACGGGCTTTGCCATTAAGCATAGTGCCGTAATTTTTTTCGTGGTTACGGCTTTCTTCTATCCAGCTTTGTAGTTCTTTTCCCATAGCGGCAATTTTATCTGCGCTGATGGCCCCAGGGATTAACACGAATCCTTGATCTAGATATGTTTGTTTTTGTGCTTCTGTTAACATTTTCTGCAACTCCACATGGTTAATTCAATTGTCAAGCGTCTGCTTCTGGGATAATCGCTTCTACATCAATTTCCATCACCATTTCAGGCCTCGCAAGGCCTTGTACTATGAGCCCCGTAGAACACGGGTGAACACCCTTAAGCCAACGGCCGATAACCGTATAAACTTCTTCACGGTAAGCTCGGTCGGTGATATAAACAGTGGTTTTGCAAATGTGCTCCAATTTGGCACCAGCTTCTTCCAACAATGTTTGTACACACTGCATGGCCATTTCTGTTTGTGCGGTAGGGTCACCGATACCCACCATGTTGCCATCTAAATCAAAGCCAGTTTGGCCGCGTAAAAATACACGATTACCAGCCCTTACTGCCATACACAAATCATTGTCCATACCTTTACCCGGATACATTTGGGCGGTATTAAATTTTCTAAATCGTTGGTGTGCCATGGTTTAAGTTCTCGTTTTTATTAAATAAATTGTTATAGCAACCTAGGCTGCTGCACATGAAGTGAGGCGTGTGGTGCCAGCGTAAGCCCGCTGGCAGTACACCAAGCTTGAATGCGTATCTGAGTCATCATCAGCGTGTACGTCTGTTACTAAGCCAAATACTACCCAGTGGCTAGCTCCGTCAACAACCTGACTCACCTTACAATCAAAACTTGCCAAGCTCTGGCTGATCATTGGTTGGCCTGCATCGCTCTTGGTCCAGTCAACTAAGCTGAATTTATCACCTTGTTGAGCGTTAATTCGACCAGCGAATACGTCGGATTCTCGGGCCTGCTGCTGGCTTAATAAATTTAAACAAAAACGACCATTAGATTTAATCGTGTCTGCCAAAGGGCTCAGCTTATGCACACAAGCCAAAAGCATTGGTGGGTCTGCCGACACAGAGCAAAATGAACTAATGGTTGAGCCTGCCATGCCAGATTCGCCGGAAGTGGTAACCACCGCCACTGACGAGGCGGCATTACTCAGAGCACTTACAAATAAATCACGCATAGGGTTACCTACTATTAATCATTTACCTGGTTAATCCATAACCCGGTCAGACAAGCCTGCAGCTTTTTTAACAAAACTCAAAGGACCTTCAAAATCAAAATTATTGTAAACAGTGTTTAAGTGAGCAAAAGGTGGAGACTGCGCAAATAGCTGGAACGTCACCTTATGGCCTGCATAATCGGAATTAAGTAAGTCGCGACCAAACGCCAATAACCGGCGGCGGTCATCTGAACTCCAGCGATCGTTAACGGAATAGAACTTTTCTAACCAAGGCTGGGTATCCGGATTAGCAAAATCTGCGGCACTAGGAGTAACACAAATTTGCCCACCACACAGTTCACGCGCAAGGTGCATCATCGCAGGTAGCTGGGTACACGCATGTACACGGCCAGTGTATAAAAATGACTGATTAGGCATTAACAACCCATTAGGGCTTGGCTCTGCCATAGCAATAGCAGCTGTTAGATGGGCATCTATGCCTTCACGATAACAAATCAATTGGGCTAATTTTTCCCGTACAGCTTGTTGTGAGTCAAGGCCAGTCTGGCGTACGTTATGTAAGGCTGTGCCAATCATTAGGTCTGCAATGTGTTGAATGCGTTCCACAAAAGCCAAAGCACTATAGCGATGTAACGTACCCCTAATAAAGGTTGCTGCTTTAGTGTGTTGATAAAACAACACGTCTTCCCAAGGAATCAGCACGTTATCAAACACCAATAAGGTATCAATTTCATCGGCACGATTGCTTAATGGGTAATCGTCTACACTGCCACGTCCGGCAAATCCACTACGGCAAATGTGCTTTAAACCCGGTGCGTTCATAGGGCAGATAAAACCTAAGGCATAGTCAGAAAGCTCTTGGTCTCCCCAGTTGGCGATAGTCGGCTTAACAAATGCTTGGTTAGCGTAGGCTGCAGCAGTTTCATACTTAGCACCACGGACAATAATACCTTCAGGGGTTTCTCTAACCGCATGCAATAACATGTCTGGGTCTTGATCTTGGGGCCGCTTAGAGCGATCGCCTTTAGGGTCGGTATTAGCCGAAACGTGGAAAGTATCAGTTTCGAGTACTCGTTGGATATGGCGTTCAATGTTGGCTCCAAAACGTGGGTCAACTTCATTGAGCATATCTTGACCATCGTACAACGACCACATTTCCCCGGCCGTTTCATCGCCTACACGGGTCACCACGGCGCCTACGTCATACATAATTCGTTTAATGGCTTCTCGTTTAGCCTGCCAATCTGCTTGTGTATGAGGTAGCTTAAAACCAATACAGTTACGCTCTCCTGTAGTTTCATCTAGATAAGACATAGCATCTTGATGGGCGGCCTCGTGAGCCATATCATAAATACGGGCACGGATATCTACAATGGGTTTAAAGGCCGGATGGCTGGGCACATCAAGAACCTTTTCACCATCAATCCAAACTTCGCGCCCGTCTCTTATTGATTCACGGTATTCATCGCCAGTACGTAACATATAAACTCCTCAAAAAATAATATGAATCCAGTATGCAAGGGTGTTAGGATTAAATAAAATATATTAAATCTTCTAAAAAGATAAATTAAATTTATAGGCAAGCAACAAAATGCTTAAAGTCACCCTTAAACAATTACGCTATTTTGTTACTGTTGCAGAGCACCAAAGCATTTCTGCTGCTGCACGCAAACTACATATCTCACAACCTGCTGTTACCCACGCTTTAGGGTTACTGGAAGACCATTTTCAATTGCAGTTATTTTTGCGCCACCATGCCCAAGGCGTTTCTCTCACCACCTCTGGGCAAGACTTACTGATAAGGGCACGTAGCCTTTTAGCCCACGCCAATGAATTAGAAACTAACGTAAAAGAGTTAGGCCAAGGGTTGTACGGGCGTTTGGAAATAGGTTGCTTTTCCACTTTGGCGCCTATGTATATGCCGCCGTTAATCACACAATTTTTACAGCTTCACCCACAAGTAGATTTACGTTTATACGAAGCCAACCAAGATGACCTTAATGAAGGCCTACACACGGGGCAGTTTGACTTAGCATTTATGTACACCTTAGCCCTAGGGCCAGATTTAGCGGCAGAAGCGCTAGCAGAGCCCATGCCCCACATTTTACTAAATCCAAACCACGAACTAACCCATCAAGAAAGTATAAGCCTTACTCAGTTAGTCGATTTACCAATGGTGCTATTAGATGTGGCGCCGAGCCGAGATTATTTTACTAGCTTGTTTCGTAATCAAGGTTTGGAGCCTTGGATTCGCTACCGTTCGCCGTCATTCGAAACTGTGCGTGGGTTAGTGGGCCATGGTATGGGTTATTCAGTACTGGTGACCCAACCCATGGCAGACGTAGATTACAATGGCAATCCATTGTGTTTACGCCCTATTAAAGAAGAGGTAGAACCTGGTTACATAAGTATGACATGGCTAGAAGCCAAACGACCTACTCGCCTAATGCAGGCCTTTCAGGACTTTGCCAAACAGCAGTTTTCAACAAATTAACCGATGAATTTAATGTTTCAACGCACGCAGCAATACACCTTCTCGTAAAGCGCCGGTAGAGAAATAAATACGGTCTAAATTCAAGCCCAGCATAATGCCTTTAAGTATGGCATAACCCGCTGGCAGCACCTCGCCTCTATCTGGCCGCAATCCTTCTAAACGAATATCATCCAAATGATCAAAGGCTAATAGCTTCAGTTCAATTTTGGCCATTGAGACTAAATCTAAATAAGCCATACCGTCCTCTTGTAATGCACTAACTGCAGCTAATGCCTTTAACGTACCTGAGGAACCAATACACACTTCCCAGCCATCCCAAAGGTCACTTAAAGAGAATTTTTCAATAATATTTTGGGCCGCTTCAACAGCATTTTGTATATAGCGTTGTTTGATTTTTCGTTGTGGAAAAAACTGGCGACTAAAAGCCACACAACCCATAGGGAAGCTTTGCAAACGTTGAGGCTCGTATTGACCCAAGATCAGTTCCGTACTTCCACCACCGATGTCAATGACCAACTTTTTAAGCTGCTGGCAGTTTGTATCAGCGACTTCACCCACCACACCACAAAAGATTAATGACGCTTCTTCTTCTCCCGTGAGTACACGTATGGGCACACCTAATATGGCCTCGGCTTGGTTAATAAAATCGTCTCTATTTTTTGCCACTCGCAGTGTATTGGTAGCAACCACGTGACGATTATTAGGGGCGACCTTAGCCAACTTAGGTGCCAAACGCTGCAAGCAATCTAACCCCCGAAGAATTGCTTCTTGGCTCAGGTAGCCTTTGTCATCAAGACCAGCAGCCAACTGGATCTTTTCGCCAGCTCTACTAACCACACGGTAAGGAGTCTCACAGGTGTCCACTAAAGTGACATGAAAACTGTTAGAACCAAGGTCAACGGCAGCAACTAAGTAAGTCAATGTGCGTAATCCAAAAAGAGTGAAATATCAGTGTATCAAACAAACCTTAATAGGCCAATTGTGACTGCATTTATCAATAATAGCGTTAACTACACTGACAATTATTGTGCTCGCTCCATATTAGTGCAAATACACTTTAAACCTATTTTAAATGCACCATCAATGGTGCGTATAATTTTACCGTAGAAGCTAAATAAATAGGTATCTTGCTGTTTTTTATAACATTTATTACCTTGGCACGATAATCGCAATAGCAAGTTCAGCAATCACAACAACTTATAGAGACCCCTCATGGAAAATAACCTATATGAACTCCAGTTTGCCCTGGACACCTTTTACTTTTTAATATGTGGCGCTTTAGTCATGTGGATGGCCGCTGGCTTTGCCATGCTTGAAGCAGGCCTGGTTCGGAGTAAAAACACCACCGAAATTCTCACCAAAAACTTTGCTCTATTTGCTATTGCCTGTGGCATGTACCTCATGGTGGGTTATCAAATCATGTATGGCGGTGGCTGGTTTTTGAGTGGCATTGAAGTCATCGATACCACTCAGGTATTAGCCGACTCAGCTGCAGAAGGTTTTGGTGGTGGCTCAGTCTACTCTGCTGCATCAGACTTCTTCTTCCAAGTCGTGTTTGTAGCCACTGCCATGTCCATTGTGTCCGGCGCCGTGGCCGAGCGAATGAAACTATGGTCATTTTTAGCTTTTACCGTGGTGATGTCTGGTTTTATCTATCCCATGGAAGGAGCCTGGACTTGGAATGGCGAAGACGTATTTGGTTGGTACAACCTTGGCGACCTTGGTTTTTCAGATTTCGCAGGCTCGGGTATTGTGCACATGGCCGGTGCCGCGGCAGCTTTGGCTGGGGTGATATTACTTGGAGCTCGTAAAGGTAAATATGGTCCCAACGGCCAAATTAAGGCTATTCCTGGGGCTAACCTGCCTATGGCCACTTTAGGAACCTTTATTCTGTGGATGGGTTGGTTTGGATTTAACGGTGGCTCCGTTCTTAAATTAGGTGATATTAACTCGGCTCACTCTGTAGCCATGGTGTTTCTTAATACTAACGCGGCAGCGGCAGCAGGTGCCATCGCAGCTTTAGTAGTGGCCCGCATTAAGTTTGGCAAAGCCGATCTTACAATGATGCTTAACGGTGCTTTAGCAGGCCTAGTCACTATTACGGCAGAACCCTCAACTCCCACGGCTCTGCAGGCGAGCCTTTTTGGTGCTTTAGGCGGTGTATTGGTGGTGTTCAGCATTCTAGCCTTGGACAAAGTTAAACTAGATGACCCCGTAGGTGCTATTTCGGTACATGGTAGTGCAGGTTTGTTAGGTCTTATGCTGGTGCCTGTAACCAACTCAGCTGCCACTGTTATAGGACAAATCATCGGTGCAGCTACCATTTTTGTTTGGGTATTCGGCGTCAGCTTTGTCGTGTGGTTTGTCATCAAAAAATTAATGGGCATTCGAGTCACGGATGAAGAAGAAGACAAAGGTGTGGATATTACTGAGTGTGGCATGGAAGCTTACCCAGAATTTACTAGCTGATAATTAACATTTATTATCACGCCTGAACAAGGGCCTATTCGCAATGCGGGTAGGCCTTTTTTACTCTAAAAATTAATTTTTTTACTTCAAGTACTGGGCGTCAGCAGAGTTTAGTAATCCTTAAGTAACCGTAACGCATCATACAAAGCCGCATGAACATTACGCCCTGCCCAAGCATCGCCTATGCGGTACATATAATATGAGCCATTAGCATTTAGGTTTAACAACTGAGGTTGATTCTGCCTTAATCCAGTAAAGTCAACTTGACCTAAATTTCGGCTCATCGGTGCCAGTTGGCAGAACAGTTCATCATTTACCTGCGTGCCATTTTCTACCACTATTTGGTCAACTGTACGAGTTTGGTAAAGGTTACTGTATTCATTCCACAAAGTGGCTTCTAACTGGGCCAATTTTTTTACCACTTTGACCAGTTCCCAATCGGGGGTGATACGCGCTTTGAGGGTATATAAACCTCTTAAATAGTGTGGAAAATTGACGTCGCCTACTTCACGCCCAATATGTCTATGGGGCGACATGATTTCTAAATTTTTAGCGCCGTTTTGCAACATAAACTCAGCACAACTAAAGCCTACATGGGACCCTATTTCGTCATAAAGCAGCACGTCTTTAGCAGACTTAACCTGGCCTGTAAGAATATCCCAAGTGCCAGTCACTAGGTCTGCCCCTGACTTAATAGGCAGCTCTAGTGGAAACCCACCCGTCGCAACAATGACCATGTGTGGGCGGTAACTATGAACCGTGTCAGCATCGGCCCATGTATCAAATTTAAACTGCACGCCTAAGGCTTCACACTCGCCATAAAGCCATTCACTAACTGCCGATATTTCTTGGCGACGCTTGGCTCGCGATGCAATGTTGATCTGCCCCCCTACTTTACTGGTGGCTTCCAATACGATGACTTGATGTCCTCGACTGGCTGCAACACGGGCGGCCTCTAAGCCCGCAACACCAGCTCCTGCAACCACCACTCGTTTGTTGGGCTCAGAGCTTGTAACGATAATGTGTGGTAGCTGAGCCTCACGGCCAGTGGCCACATTATGCATGCATAAGGCTTCTCCCATTTCATGTAAGCGGTCTAGACAATAACCCGCACCCACACATGGGCGGATACGGTGTTCCTGCCCAGCTATTATTTTATTAACGATATGAGGGTCAGCCATATGCCCTCGCGTCATGCCAATCACGTCCACCAAACCGCTAGCAATAGCGTGGCGAGCCGTAGCTACATCAGTAACACGGGTGGCATGTAATACCGCAAGATTAAGCTCCTTTTTCATACGGCCAGCTAAGTTTAGGTAAGGAGAACTTGGGTTGCCCATGGGGGGAATACAATCTGCTAGACCCATGTCTGTGGTGAGGTGACCACCTACAAAGTTAAAAAAATCTAATTGCGCCGTGGCCTCAAGGGCTTTAGCAATGTCTAAACAAGCCGTTTCGTTTAACCCCTGAATACCACTCTGTTCTGGCTTAGGGTATAAAAAGTCATCCCCTGTCATACGTATACCCACAATAAATTCCAGGCCCACATATTGGCGTATGGTGTCCAATAAGCGATAAGTAAACTCTAGCCGCCCATTAAGGTCACCGCCAAACTCATCGTTTCTTTGATTAAATGCGGGGGTCCAAAACTGATCAATCAGGTGGCCATAAGCCATCAGTTCAATGCCATCTAAACCCGCTTCTGCACAACGATATACGGCCCTGCCGTAGTCATGAAGAATACGCTTAATATCGGCATCCAACAGTTGCGCTGGAACACTGCCATGAGGCCTTTCCGCCAGGGACATAGGCGCCACAGGTGGCAACCAGTGTTCCACATCAAAACGAGTGCGACGACCTAGGTGAGTGAGCTGACACATAATGGCTGCACCTTCATCATGCACTCCTTCAGCCAACTGTTTAAGCCACGGCGTAACTGCATCTTGGCTTAAATCGATTTGTGCAAAGGCTGCAGGTGAGTCAGCCGAAACTGTACTTGATCCACCAAACATAGTCAGGCCTAGGCCACCTTTAGCTTTCTCTTGATGATAAAGGCGATAGCGTTGCTTCGGCATGCGCTCTTCAATATAGCCAGGTGCGTGGGCGCTACTCATTAAGCGATTACGCAGAGTTAAGTGCTTAAGTTGATAGCGCTCTAGTAGTGGGTCACTAGTGGACTTAGTGTTGATTTTAGTAGTATCAGCAGTGATATTCATAGATTAATAATCTTCGTTTAGCCCACCATCATCTGGTATTTCAGATTCACGACGAGCAATAAAATCTAATAATTCATCATTAATGGCTTGATCTATTTTAGGCTCTTCATATTCATCTAGCTTTGCCTTAGCTAAGTTTAACGCTCTTTCGGTAATGCTTTTGCTACCGTTAGCAATCCATTGTTCAATGTTATTATTATCCAATAACTTGGGCATGTAAAATGCCCGTTGAAAGTTATCTTGGGTGTGAGGATGGCCTAAATAGTGTCCCCCGGGTCCAACGTCGCGCACCGCAGCCAAAGCTTCATCAAAGTCGTCCCAACGGGGCCCTTCTGCCATACGGTAGGCCATGGCACATTGTTCTGCATCTACCATGAATTTAGCCACAGAACAGTGCATACCAGCTTCATTCCAGCCAGCTGAGTGCCAAATGTAGTTGGCCCCCGACATCATTACTGCCATCAGGTTAACACCACTCTCATAACCTGCTTGAGCGTCTAACACTTTAGCACCACCTAAGGTGTTGGACGTGCGCCAAGGCACATCGTAGTGACGTGCCATTTGTCCGATCAAAAAATTCATTAAACAAATTTCGGGTGTGCCCGCCATCGGCGCACCCGATTGCATAGACACAGTAGCTAAATAATGCCCATAAATAGCCGGCGCACCTTTTCTTACCACTTGGGTATAAGCTAAAGCTGACAACGCCTCAGCATTAAGCTGCACCACAGCAGGAACTGTAGAAGCGGGTGTATTTGCGCCACCCAAAACGAAGGGTGAGCAAAGTACCGGTTGATTACGTTTCACAAATGCCCTTAATGCTCCCAACATGGTGGCATCCCAAACCAACGGAGAATTACCATTGATGTTGCCGGTAGTCACAGGGTGGTCGTCAATATAGTCTTTGCCAAATAAAATATCACACATGGCAATAACGTCTTCAGCATTTTTTCCAGACGTGGTCATTCCCATAAAGGTCTTGTCAGAATACTTCATAGACGAATGGGTAATGCGTAAATGCCGCCAAGGCACTGCATGATCCATGGGTTCTACAATATGATGAGCCGAAGAGTGTAAACCTGGGCTCATGTGGGCCAGCTTATGAAACATCGCCAGGTCATCAAGTGTAGGGTTGCGCCGTTTATCTTCCAAATCTCGTAAAAAAGGTGCCCCTGTCATGGGTACAAAAATACAATTCCGTCCCCCTAACTTAAGGTTGTTTTCTGGGTTACGAGCATGGTATTCAAGATCTGAAGGGATGCTTTTAATCAATTGACGAATATGGTGACGATCAAACTTAACTAAATCCCCTTCTACCCTTGCGCCGGCCTTGCGCCAATCTTCTAGGGCAATGGGATCGCGAAATATCACTCCTACTTCTTCTAAGATGGCCATAGAGGCATCATCGATCTTAGCTATTTGGTCTTCGTCCATAGGTTCGGTATAGGGCAAACCATGGCGCAGGTGAGGCAACATTTGCTCTATATTATGACAACGTAACAACTGCCTGTTGGCACGCCCACCACTGCGCTGACCTCGTACGGGACGAGTCGCTTCTGCAAATGCCTTTGTCATGTTCACTCCAAACCAATATTAATGCCATACGTTAGGTATTTTTGGGTTAAGATTCAAACGACATTTTTATACCAATACATAACTTAATGTTATTATGATTGGCGATTTTGGTTGGTGCTATAACTGGCGCTGCGAGTGACAGTTTTCCATAAGGAGAGTATTTTTGTTACGTAAACAACTCCCAGGCATTAATGGCTTGGTCACCTTCGAGGCGGCAGCACGGCATTTGAGTTTCACCTTAGCCGCAAACGAACTTTGCGTGTCTCAAGCCGCGGTAAGCAGACAAGTCAAACGGTTAGAGGATCAGTTGGGGTGTCCCGTATTTCATAGGGCCCAACGGCGCATAGAACTCACCAAGGATGGCCAAAAACTCTTTCAAGCGGTCACCATGGGTTTAGGCCATATCGCTACGGTAAGTAGTGATATCCGCCGTACCCAGTCCACTGGGGAAATTACCATCGCCTCAACCTTAGGGTTTTCTAGCTTTTGGTTAATGCCACGAATCCGTGCTTTTCACCAACAATATCCCGACGTAAAAGTACACGTTATTGCATCAGACAATGCCCAAGAATTACGCTCAGACAAAGTAGACCTTGCATTGACGTGTGGTAACAACCAGCTACAAGGAAACCAAACCCACTACCTGTTTTCGGAGCAGGCCTACCCTGTGTGCAGCCCGGAATACCTGCGCAATCGAAAAAAACCAGAACAAGCCTCAGATTTATTACAACACCGACTATTAC